>Ga0247611_10001869_pt1 | contig 36150 bp, 28 predicted proteins | sample 177DNAGHGhighgp2_FD_192422 | JGI IMG/M metagenome (GOLD analysis project Ga0247611, IMG submission 192422) | Sheep rumen microbial communities from Palmerston North, Manawatu-Wanganui, New Zealand - 1770 DNA GHGhigh gp2 | ecosystem: Host-associated > Mammals > Digestive system > Stomach > Rumen... | reverse complement strand
GAATAGTCTTCAACAGTTTTTCTAACATTGATTCTTCGGTTGTGGGAGCCTTGTAGTAGCTCCCTGGGAAAGCCGGTTTTCCCGGCTGTGAATAATATGAATTAAATTTTTTGGACATGATATGTCCTCCTTTCTTCCCCCGTTAAATGAAGTGGTGGGATTACTTCTTACTTGCATGAGCAAAAGTATTGATCTTCTACTCATAATAATGATATATATATGAAGCTCCCAAATAATAGAAGGAAGAAAAGCGTTCCAAGGTAGTTCTATATAGACACAAAAATATAATTGTTCGAGTTCTATATCCGATTCCGTAGAATTTTAACAAATAAAAAATTTATAGCAAAGGAGATTAAGACATATGATCGATGCACGATTTGGACTGAAGTATTCATTCCCACATACACTTGTTCACATTGTTGACAATTCCATGTATACGGGACCACTTCCTGTTCAACAAACTTATGATCCTTCACTGTTTGCAACCATTGTTGTTACTGGTATGCCGATGGGTGTGGACAACCAGGTTGTTACCATCACTCGTTCTGATGTATTCAATACAGCATTCGGCGGTAATTCAATGACAAATGCAGACATTGAGAAATATGGTCAAGCAATTGAATATCCAATGTCCTTGATCCAACAGGATGCTCCTGTTAAATTAATCCGTGTAACTCCTGAAGATGCAACATATGCTGTTGTTACCATCTATGCTGAATGGAGAATCACTGATGAATATCTCGAACTCCGTCTGATTCAGGCTGATCCAACTGATCTGACTGCAACAGGTATTAACCTTGCAGAGTTTAAGAATCCGGAACGTTTGGCAAAGCAGACTTTTACAAAATTAGCAAAATCACCTGACGCAAATAACGGATGGACAAGAGAAGTTCTGTTTACTTATGTTGCAGCTGGTAGAGGATCTGAATACAATAAGTTTGCTGTCTATATTAATAAAGCAGATTTCGATAAGAGGCGTAAGTACTCCAACTGCATCTATGAGTTTGGTACTATTGATACAACTCATTCTGTTCCGTTGGAAGTTGAAAGATTCACTGCTTCCTTGATTAATGATGCAACAAAGTTAGCATTGTATGGCGTTGTTACAGCAGCTGATACCGTTAACATCCAGATGAAGAAGAGACTCGAAGGTTCTTCCATCATGATTCCATTTGTGAATGAAGCAGCCATCAGAAAGCTGTTCAAAATCTGGCAATCCACTTTCGATATTATGCTGGAAAAGGAAGTCAATAGTGCTACAATTGATGATCGTAAGAGATCAGTATTTGAATCTGTTAGATCCAATTTGGACATTAACAGATTTGACCCAATCTATGGATTATGTGTTGTTGATGATTCAGAAATTACAATCCCATATCTCCATCTAGATACCGATGATCCTGATATTGATAGACTTGACAATTCACATCTTTTGGTATTTAGCGATCTTAAGGGCAATGGTGATGGAACATATCCCGCATACACTTCTGAATACGATGTAGTCAAGAAGATCTTTACTGATAAGATCAATCCATCTCTTTGCGATCTATATGACTTCAATACAACGATCAGTAGTTCAAGCGTTGGTGAAATTGGTCAAAAGGTAAGAGATGATAACAAACAGGCAGTTTCAACAGCTGTTGTTCCTGGTACGATGTATCTCACAACACCTACAACCGTTCCTACAGTAACTATCATCACAGCCATCAATCAATACAGTGGCGCAACAACTACTATTGGTATCAACAAGATCAAGAATCTTGAAGGTAATGAAAGATTTGCAAAGAATTATAAATTCGCGCAAAAAGATGAAAAATATGTATCAAAAAATGGTGAGGCTAGTGACTTGCCAGAAGGCGGACTCTATTTGCAAGATGGAAGAATCAATCCCGAAGTTCTGAATAGCATGAAGTATACGGTCGAATATCCTTCTAGTAAGATTGTGAAATACTTTGATTATACTGGTACCAGCCGCCCAACAGTAAGTAACGTGAGAGAATGGCTCAAGAGTACATCAATGAAACGTACACTTCTCAACCTTCGTTCTATTTTACGTGGAACTGATACAGAGAGCCTTCAGAAATCATATACTGCATTAACACAGCAGGGCTTCAAGGCTTCTAATCCTAACTTAAATTATTTCGGATCTATCATCGCAGTTGGATATACAGATCCAAACAATAGACTTCGTAAGTTCTATTTATTCCAGATTGAAAAATTTGAGATAACGAACAATGGTAATGATTTAGACATTGAACTATGGGATTATCCTCAAAACTATTATGCAGCACTTGATTATGAATCTCATTATACTGGAACTGGTGTTCACAATCTTGTTGCTCTTGAATCTCACAGAAGAGATCTTTTGGGTGAACCGGATTCTTATTGGAATGACGAAAATAAGGATGAAAGAGAATCAACAAATCTATGGCCGGTTGTTGATGCATTTGGTAGAATTGGTTCTCTCTATATTGACGACTCAATTTACTATAATGAGATGGATATAGCTGATACAAGTTCTTCTGACGGATATAAATCTTCTGTATACATTCCACCAACTCTGAATCTTCATACAACATCCATCATTCAGTATATTAATAAAGAAAATATTGATACAACTACTTTTACTAAAACAATGACTTCGAGTGATGGTAACCTCATTACTGTTCCTATGTTGAATGATACGAGAGATGACATCAAGGATACGAGAAAAACATACACGGCTGTTAAATTAACTAGTGTTGATGCACCAGAAAACTGGCCTACTGGTTATTATAGTGATTCCAATCCTACGATTGTAACTAAACTCACTAATACCGAAACAAAACCTTTCACACCTGGTATCTATTATAAGGAAACCATTGAATCAGATATCCATGCTTTCGAGGGAGTTAATCCGCCAGCTGATTGGTCTACTGGTGGTTATTACACTGATGAAAATTGTAAAATCCCAGCACCTACTACATTTACTGCTGGTACTTATTACACACTCCGAGCTAAAGTGTATGAATCTAAACATCTCACAGCTGAGCCTGATGATTGGGAAACTTATAATTATATAAGTGCGGTTAATGGTGCAGAAATTGAACAAGATACACCTTATCAAGCTGGAACATATTACATCGAAAAGATTGAAGATATTGAATCAGATAGAAAAGGTGACATTATCTTCTTCGATACCTGTGAAACCAATAATATCAATACTACTAATGATGATAGATGCGGTGCAAACTGCTTTAGAGCAGCTGATAATGGTGTCACAGTTCCAACATTCACTACAACAATTGATGATGTGATTGGTGAAACTTACGATGTTATTAATCTATCTGGTACCGATGCAACCACTGGTCAACCCCTATATGATTCATCACTTGATGTCATCACCAATGTTCAAAGTACACCAGCTCGTGATAATTATATCACAAGATACACAATTCAATCACCATCACTTTCTTCTTGGACAATTAAGGATACAGAAACTGCTGTTCCGAATAACTACTATGTTGGTGAATATGGTATTTCTACCGCATCAACAGAAGGTGGTCTGAGAGTTTCTGGTGGTTATTCTGGATTCTTTGATGATGAAAATATCAATTCAATTGAATTCAAACTGAAGTATTCCCAGTTACTGGTTCAAGCTTTCCGTGGTGAGATTGATCCTCGTATTCTTTCACCTGTCAGAGTTCCTGCAAAGTTCTTGTTCGATGCTGGATACAACACCGTTCTTGGCATTAAGTCTCTACCTTACACGGATCCAACTGTGGAAGATATCATCCATGCATCAACAATCTTTACAAATGATGAAAAGATTGAGTTTGCTGCAAATGTTAATATGATTCATGACTCATTAGCTTATAATGATATTGACGTAAAACAAGCAATGTATGATTTGATGATTCATCGTGTTTACCAGGGTATTCCGGAAGATAAGAGACCGATTGGTCCTGGATCTGGTTTACAGGTTTATTTCGACTCTGGTCTTGCTGACATCGAAGTTATCAAATCGATGAATGAATCCTTCAAGAAGCGTTTCACAAATCCGAATGCATCTTGGGACATCGGTGGTTATGTAAGTGCAGCCAATGGTATGACATACACTTATGTCAAGAGAATTGTTGACAACCTCTTCAGACATTGTCAGCAATATACCATTAACAAGCCATTTGCAAATACCTATTCAATTATCAATACTGATGAATATACTGAATTCTTCCCGAATATCGATACAACCGATTGGGATCTGGAAGAACTCATGTACAAGTCTGGCGGTAACTGCTGGGTACTTGATATCAATCATTGTCTCAGACGTAGATCTCAGAGAACTCTGTATAGAGAAGCAACTGGTACATCTGATCTAATCCAGGAGAGCAACATGAGAACCTTGTCTCAACTTGTTTACCTGCTTCAGAACAAGATTGAAGACTGGCTGTTTGAATATTCTGACGACTCTGTATTGGCGTCTATGACTGAATCTGTGAATAACATCTTCGCTGGATGGGTTGGTACTCGTGTTGAAGCGCTAGATATTAGATTCGAAAGAGATGTCAATACTGATGGTGGAGACATTGTCGTATGCTATGTTAACGTCACATTCCGTGGTCTGATCCTGAGAGTTCCGATCATCGTCAATGTTAACAGACGTGCTTCCTAATTTTACAGAAAGGAGTTGAAAATGAATGGCTAATACTAGTAGTTCACATAACCCTATTACACTCCAATCTGGTATTCGCGAGTATAACGGTAACTTGACTGAGTATACCGGTATGCTCGGTGGTTTAACTCCTGACGTTCATACGCTCAGGAGTTTGAACCCGGAAACCACGAACCGTGTAATTTGCGTAATGTATCGTGGCCCGTACTTCCTGATGAAGTATTTTAACCCGTACAATTCTTATGATAGAACATCTCCCTTCTTCACATACAAGAAGGTCATTGAATACTATAACATGGGTATTCAGTGTAATATCCAGGATCAAACACTTGCAACCACACAGCTTCAAGGTGGTTTCGCAGGTAGAACAATTCCGATTCCAACCACACAGAATGCACAACAAGGTCAGACACTTGCGATTACAGTTCCTGAACTCGTAGGTCGTCCAATGGCAAACGTTCATAACATGTGGGTGAATGGTATTGCTGACCAGATCACTGGTTTAACAACATACCATGGTTTGGTAACAGGTTCTGTAGATGATGCCGGTATCTCTCACCAGATTTTCAATATTGAAGGTGTTGACGAAGGTCTGGATCCTTCTCCTGCTTGGGAAGTTGCTGAATTCCTGATTATTGCTCTCGACAGATCTGGTGCACGTGTTGAAGCTGCAGTGGCAGCGCTTGGCTGTGTTCCAGCAGGTCAGGTTGGTTCTGATATCTTCAATCATACGAATACCGGTCAGTCCGAGCTTCAGAGATTAACTCTGACATTCAACTGTCAGTTTGTTCAATCTACTTATATCAATGACTTAGCCTCTAGATATGTGAACCAGTTCGCAATCTTCGGTAATAGTCTCAACTTCAATCCCGGTGCTGGTGATGCATTCTTCCAGGATGGCTCACAGACAATTGACACAGATATGTTTAATAAGGGTCAACGTCCTCATCTTGATGGTGTTCAGACTGCTGCTGGTAACTATCCTGCATTCCGTGCAAATAGTAACTTCGATCAGCGTAACGGTGTTACGGATGAAGATTCTCACGTTACACCTGAGAAACACTCTCTCATTTACACTGGTGATCAAGCAACAAATGGTCCTTGGGAAGCAATTCCTCAATTTGGTCCGCCCAATAGTAACACAACATCTACATCAACTCGATGAGATAACAAAAAAAGAAAGTATGTTGGTGGGGCATATGCCCCACCAATGCTTTTTTTTTACGTTAATACAAATATTTCGATGATGTCGAATTTTTCATAGAACATTCTGATGGAAACGTAATGGATATTTTCATGTTCAAAGAATCCGATTCCAAATTGCTGTAATTTCTTATCCGCTTTTGTCACCATCTTTTTCGACACAATAACACCATTTTCCATGATTGTCGGTTCTTTCGCTTTTCCAATAATTGTTCTTTCGTACAACTCATACTTTGTGTCTTTTGCTTTCGCTACTAACTGACCATTGTTAATCGTATCTAAGTCTAACATGTTAAATTGTTCTGCTTCCAACTCTTTCAAGAACTCAGCATCTTTCATGATATAACAATACTTGAAATTCTTTGGCTTATGACTGTTCACAAGTTCTGTTGGACTGACATTCTTTTTTGCCATATAATTCCTCCTTATTAAAACAGAAATGGATTTACTCGTGTATCCGGTTGTAACATACTGACGAATGATTGAACATAGGCTTCCAATGTGATTGGTTCAATTTCACCCGGATGACTCTTTGACTCAATTGCTTCATAGATTGACCAAATATCATTCGAATTCCAATCTACATTTTCGGATTCTAAGAACTGATGCCAATCTTTCTTGAGACACATCCATGATGTATCCCATTGCTCTAATGAATCACCATCCAAAGCAAGATAATCCAAGATCTCAGCACATGGTAAGTTCCCTAAATAGGTGGCGACCAAGTTGATGACTTGTAAATCTCTTCTCAGGATAGTTGCACCAAACAGTGAAAAATTTGCCAACTCATTTGCCGTATAATCAATCGCTAATGACATCAAATGTTTCGTAGTATAAATCGGATATTCTTGTTTGTCTTGATTACTCCATAAACGAAACAATTGTAATGTGTGGATTTCTAATTGGTCTTTACTAGATTCCTCTTCACTGACATTCTCAATGACGGATTGATTCGGATCAAAATTATGCTGTTTTAAGAACAAATGAATTTCATTCAATTCATTCGAATACACCTTTTCACATGATGAAAGTTCATCACCATTGTACTTGAATCTCGGTGCAAAACGAATTCGATACATACTACCAGCTCCTTGTTTCTTGTAATACAACATTCGCAATATATGCAAATAATTGCATGTTATAAGTTTTATACTTATCAACTTTTCCAAATGGCAAATAATAATATTCGGGTAATTTGTCTTGAAGATACTGCATCTGGAAATGTGACAAATATTTGAAGATTGATTCATCATAGTTTTCAATCATGTCGAATACTTTTCTCAAATACATATTAATTCCCATGGTATGCTCAAATAACATCTGTTTGTTCACACCTTTGTAGTCGATGTAACTATTTCCATACAACATTTCAATTTTCTGATAACGGATGTAACTTGACCATGTTCCTTTATGTTTGAATTCAACACCTTCAATATCTGTGATAATCTTCTTTTTGGAACAGAAAAATACTGCATCAGAATGCAATGATAAAACATTATTTTCGTTTAAACCATTTATTTCCAAGAATTTTCTTCTAATATCTCGGATACCTTGTAATAGCTTCTCTGAAAATATTTTATCATCTTTCTGAATCAGTCCAACCTTTTTGGTTCTTTCTGACTTCGGCATCAATTTCAGTTGTTCAATCAATGCGTCATCCAATAACTGGAATCGTTTTGAAATGGACAATGACGCAGCGACCATGTCATATTCCACGATATTATCATGAAACATATATTGGATATTGTCATTGGTCCAAAGCATTTTTTCATGCATAATGAAACCACCTTTCATCTCATATTCATTTCAATGATATGTTTATATGAGAAATTTTTTCTAAAGGAGAGTCGTAATCATGGCAGACAATAATGGATTTATCGATCCGCTCGAGAATATCATTAACAAAACCAAAGAAGCTTATGGTATTCCCGACGATACACCAACACCGACTGTTTCAAAAATTGAACCCCCGGTTGTTGAAGAACCTGTTCCTGTTTCCAAATACGAAAAACCGATCACACCACCTGTTCAAGAGTCTTATGATGTTGAGGAGGAAGATGATGATCCTTACGGTAAGAATGATTTGATGAAACAGATTGAAGAAGAAGACCGTGCGAGAGAAGCTCAGAAACAAGCTGAAATTGATGCAAGATTGGAAAGAGAAGCAAAGAATGCAAAGAAGGTTGAAAAGATGCCTCCTCGTTCTTTGGATCCAGAATTCCAAAGAGATGCTGTCGATTTCCAAGCAAATCATCTTGCAGTTGTTACTGGAATGATCGAAAAGGTTAAAGCAAAATATCATCTCGTTGGTGGAATTCGTCCAGAATCCCAGAGACATGTAGAAGGTGATCTTCTTGAGATATATTACAAGACTGGAGATCAGATCACTCCTCAGTTTGAAAAGATCATTCTTGATAACTGGCAACATGTTGATCCTGGTACAGGAGAAGCTTATCCTCAGAATAATGGGATTCAACAAACACCCGGTGGTGCACAAGAAGCTCCCAAGAAACAAGAGGAAGCCACTATCAATATTAATGTGCAACCCGATACAGATGTCACCGTTAACATCGATGGTGAGACTGTTAAGGAACTGACAAAGACAAATGTCATCAATGTGCATGTTCGTGAAGTAACAAACGAAGAAATGAAGGCTGTTACTGTCATTGAAAACCCACTTGATGAAGGTCTGATTCAAACTTATGAAACATCCTTGAATGATGTTCCGATCACACTTCCTATGAGTGGTTATAAGTGTAAGATCAAGCCTGTTAACTGGTTTGAGACGATTGATCTTGTTGCACCATCTTCCAATTCTAAGATAGACTTCCAGCTTCAGCGTTGGAGTATCATTTATAATCACATGACAAATGTGTCAATTGGTGCATTTAAGAACTTCGATGATTTCTTACGTAAGACAAAGTATGCTGATCTGTCTATTTTGGAATGGGCAATTCTTGTTGCAACAGCTGATGAAGAAGAGTCTTTGGATATCACATGTGGTAACCCCAAGTGTCAAGCTCATTATTCTTATACTTATCGCCCAAGAGAAATCATTCACTTGAATGAAGAACGTATTCCAAAGAAGTATCACGAAGTACACAATGCTGCACCCGGTAATCAAGCAGTACAACTCTTCAATGAGATCAATTCCAAGAAGAGAAGATATCAACTTCCGACTTCTAAATTGATTGTAGAAATTGAAGAACCATCTGCATATGATTATATCACAAAGACACTTCCGTTGATCATCAAGAAGTATACTGAAAAGAGACCGAACGATCCGGAAATGAATGATTTTAATGAAGAGACATTACAAGGTGATCCCACATTAATGTCCTTCTCTTATCGTGTTGCTTGTATGATGAGAATCTCTGCAATTGTTATCCCTGATAAGAATAACCCAACTCGTGAATATCGTTTCACCGATTGGGAAGACATCGAACGTCAGATTGATAGCATTAAGATCATGAAGGATTCTATGCTGATTATGAAGTTGGCAATGGATTCTCGTGACATGGCAGAACCAGCCGAATTCTATCTTGAGAATGTTGCTTGTCCACATTGTGGTCGTGTTGATAAGGTGATCCCGATTACTAACATTACTCAGAGTTTGCTTTTCCGAATTTCTCGGAGGCTGGAAGATATGGAACTAAACTTAATCAACTTGGATTAGAAATTATTGAATACTCCGAGCTGTTTAAAGGAATCATTCCATTCGCAGAACTTGCAAAAATGCCGCTTCGATTTTTGCATGTCCTTCGAGATTTACGTGTGAAGCAAAAAGAAGAGCAGGCTAAGAGAATGAGTGGGGGGACTAGTCCCTCTACTCAGAATTCTCTGAATGTGAATAATCCGTTAGCCCCAAGCAATCCATTGATAAAAGGATTTGACCCATCGGCACTTGAAGAGTTCATCGATGAATACACATAACCGAATGGTGGTGAATCAAAGATGAACAATGATCAACAAGAAACGTTGGATGAGGTTGTGTTAATCCATATACAACAAAATGGAATGGATTTTGTTGTTGTAAATTTCTCAGAAATACGCGAGGATTACTATGCACGAAAAGAGAATGACGTTTCTTAGCTTAAATATGATTTTATAATAGGAGGACAATTCATATGATGTTATTACCGTTAGCACTTCAGAACAAGTGGAAAGATGTATTTCACAAACACAAGTATTTGGTGAATTCTGAAAATATTTATTTTAATACCATCCGTCTAGTTAACAAGCATCACAAACTGTTGGATCGTGAAGGATTTGTTGAATATTATAAAAATATTTTGGATGATATCGCATTGGAATCTCATCCGATTGATATGTTTATTCCGAATGATAAGATGGATGAAGAACTGGAAAGACAGGACGGTGAAGTACCACAGATCATCGTGGTATCTCATGAAACTCCAGAATTCAAACGAATTGAAAAACGAATTAACTTGGAAGATTTGTATGCTACCATACCGGAAACTCATCCGGTACATATGGAGTTGAAAGCAAATCCCGGAAAGCTTCCGATTGTTGTGGATGATATTGTATTATATTGGGGAATGTATAAATTCTTAGATATGATTGAAGCTATTCGATTGAGGGATATCTCAACGATGACACCCGTCATTGAATATGTTGTCGATCACATTACACTTGATATGTGGAACGAGTACCTCTCATCAAAGCGTATTAATGAATCAAAAGTAACAAAATGGATGACCGATAACTTTTTTGGTCCCGATATGGAACATACGATTTCTTATTATGAAGATGAAGAGAAACTTGGATACAAGATTGATATCACAGATCTCCTGAAAAGAATGTGTACGAATATTATATTCGATTGTGATATTTATATCATTATTGCGGTATACCTGATACTGTCGTTTGCAAAGGTGGATATCTCAGAAGGAAACTATGATGGATCCCCGTGTGCAAAATACGTCAGAGATGTGATATCAAAGTTATAATTCAAGAAAGGAAGAAAGAAAATGGCAAAGAAGAATCCTGTGGAAAAACCTGAAAAGAAAAAGGTGAAGAGCAAAGTCATGAATTCTGTGTCGGATATTGCAAGCCGTGTCGATGGTTTAAACCCGTTGTCTATGGTTGGTATTTCGGCAATGACTTTTCCTGACAAGATCTCGACTGTAAGAAGTAATATGGCGGCTCGTCATACTTCACAGTATGTTGTACCAACTCATCCGGAATTTCCGAGAGTGTATACTGGTGCAGAAGATCCGTTTGGAATGCGTTCATCATGGAATGTAACGGCAGAACATGACTATGAACTCGTCAGAAAGTTCGTGAAATTCAAGAATGAACCAATCTCTCCGGTTGCGTATATCTTTCGTGACATCCAGACTGGCAAGTACAAGTGTGAAATTATCAATACTGCTGAGAATCTGATTGAGAAATATGGTTTTAGAACCTATGACAGATTGGAAGGAAAGTATGACATCGGTAGTATCTTACCAAAGGGAACACCCATTTCACAATCATCGTCCTATGTGAATGGACATTATTGCTCTGGAAGAAACTTGAGAATTGCGTATACCGTGCTTCCGGAATTATCCGAAGATGCATTAATCATTTCCAAGTCTGCTGCAAAAGCATTGGAATATGATATGGTAGATATTGTGACGGTGAACTTGAAGAAGGACTCGTATCTGTTAAACAATTACGGAGATTTGTCTCTGTATAAGCCATTCCCTAATATTGGAGAATATGTGAAGAACGACATCCTTTGTTCGATTCGTGAAAACTCTTATCTGTCATCTGCATCAGAGGCATTGATTCCACATATCAATGATAAGAACTATTATTCTCGTGGACAAATTGTGGACATCGACATCTTCACCAATATTGAATTAGAGAATGACCAGCTGAACTATTATCTGAAACAGATTCATGATTGGTATTCGGAGATTTATTCCTTCATCTCCATGATTGTTGCTGATCCATATCAGGATGACATTTCATTGTTGGATATCTATCACAAAGCTGAAAAGTATCTTGCTGAGTATACGTGGGTCACAAAGGAATATATTGTAGACACTGTCATTCGTTTCAAGATTCTGAAACATGTTCCAATTCATGTTGGTCAGAAAGTTGTTGGTCGTTTCGGTAACAAGTCCGTCGTCACAAAGATTGTCGATGATGAGTGTATGCCGAAGACAGACGATGGACGTCATATCGAAATTCTTGCAAATGGATTAGCAGTTCCAAACCGCATCATTGCATTTGCAACTTATGAAGGAACGATGACCTTTATGCAAGAACGTATGTGGCAACATGTGTTGCAACTGGATCAGCAAGGCGTCGAGCATGATGATATTGTTGCATTGGTTGCAGACTTTGTGGGAACATTTGAACCAAAGAACGGTGAAGAATTACTTCGTTTATATCGTCAGAATCCAGAATCCGTATACAATGACATTATTAAGAATGGAATCTATATCCAGATCATGCCATTGAATGAAGTTTGTGTACGTGATGCTTTGATCAAATGCTATACCACATGGCCTGATATTATGAAGAAATATAAGATGTATACAAAGCTTCGTCATCGTTGGATTGAACTTCCTGGAGAGTATGCGGTAGGATATCAGTACACTTGGGTATTAAAACAGGAGCCTTCCAAGGCAATGTCTGCAGTTGCAACATCTAAGACAACATGGTATGATCAGCCTGTCAAGTCTCACTTGTTTGGTAAGAAAAGTCTTCGTCATTACTCTGACAATCCCGTTAAGTTTGGTGAATATGACACGTATAACTTCTTGGCAGTTGTTGATATTGATGCATTCTCTAAGATCACCACATACTTCCGTGGATCTCAGTATGAAGACAACTCGATTCTGATGAGTCAGCTGAATGATATGGCAATTGACACGACCAAGTATAACCAGTTCCCACAACTTGATAATCTGAAAAATGTGTTAAAGTTCATGGGTATTAAAATGGCTCCTGAAATCTTCAACTACAACACAACTGGTCGTCTCGATGAAATCTTCCCTGTGATGATGGGTAATATTCAGGTAGATATCTCTATTCCTGATTTACGCCATATCCTGATTCTGAATTCGTACTATATGCAGTATCAGGACTACACTAGAGGAATCGTCGATCTGACTAACTTCTTTAAGAATATGGATGAAACAAATACTTTCGCTGGTTACCCTCGTGACTATGTTGTGCACATTTACAGAAAATTCACTGAATTAATTCCTATTTTACAACAAATCAAGCAGTACACTGCAAACTGAATATATGTGATGTACCGGGGCAAACGCCCCGGTAACATTATATTTTTTAATTTAAGGAGCTGATCAAATATGTCAAACATCGTTCGTATCGGTAACAGATTTTACGATTTTGGAACGAAAAACAAATCATTTCTACAGACATGTCAAGAACTGAAAATACTAGGTATCAAGAATTGGTATTTTCCATTAGAAGTAAAATATCCAAATCTAAAGGTACAAGACATCGATTCTCATAATCCAGATATTACTCCAGAAGATGTCGGAAAAGTTATCATCGAATGTAAACAAAACCCGTGGTATTTTTTTCGCGAAGTAGCAGTAGTACCGGTTCGTGGTGTTGGTAATCTTCCACCAATACTACACCGCGGTGCATTAGCAATGCTTTGGTGTTTTATGAATAGTATTGATGAGATGGTCTGCTTTCCACGGCAATGTTGGAAAACCACATGGTCTACCATGATTATTGAATACATGTTCCTATTCGAGTATCAAAATTGTGATATTCCATATCTACATTTGACGGAGGGCCGTTGTGTTGATAATGCGGAAATGTTAAGAGATTACATTGTTGCATTACCAAAGTATTTAAACCCATGGGCTGGACGTAAACATTTACCAGGCACAAAATCATTAAAATATGATCAACATGGAACATCCATTGCCATCGTATCAGTTGCTGATTCAGAATCAAAAGCAAAAGATAAATTAAGAGGATTTACATTGTTTGGGGGACTATGGGATGAGTATGAGTATCTTCCATATGTCGGAAACATCATGGCGGGTGGTGCACCAGCGATGATCTCCGCAAAAGAAAACGCTCGTAAAATGGGAATCCGAACTTGTATGATCTATATCTCAACACCAGGCGACTTGGAAACATCCACAGGAAAAGCAGCTCAGCGTATCATAGATAATACGCCTCGATTTTCCGAAAAAATGTATGATTTAACAGATCAAGAAATCAGAGAGATGTTTGGTGGATTCTCCGAAACAAACGAAAGTGGAGATAAAACACCCATCACTCGTTTGTACATTGAATTCAATTGGAAACAATTGCGAAAGACTGAAGCATGGTTAAAAGAACAATATCAATCTGCGATGGAAGATGGAGATATCTCCGAGTATCGTCGAGGTATTCTATTGGATCGATATCGTGGTTCTGACACTGCAATATTCCGTCAAGAAGATATTGATTACTTGATTGCTCATGTTCGTGAACCTGATTACGAAATTTTATTATTAAAAAAATATGTCATGTATGTATATAAACATGATGTGATACATGTGGATATTACATCCGATTATCCATATTTTGATATCGATATCCCATATCTAGTTGGTATGGATATCGCAGGTGGTATGGGTGGAAATGCCGATAACACTGTACTACTGATCGTGCATCCATATACTTTGGAAGTTGTTGCTGAAATTGTATCTCCATACTTAGGGTGTTCCCTTGATCTAATGAGAGTGATTTCGATTATTGCAAAAATGTTACCAAGAGCTGTATTCTGTCCAGAAACCAATTCAGTTGGTAAAGCATTATTGGATTGGGTACAGGAATCTGAATTGGAATATCGATTCTATCATGATCCACAGTTAGACATGACGAAGAATGTAATGGTAAAAACAGTTGATACGTCAGTTAAGCTGAAACATAAAGCACAGATGAAAAAATATATCGGTACAAATGTCACCGCAAAAGTTCGTAATGATATGATGAACTTGTTGAAACGTTATGTTCATGATTATCGTCATTTGATCTTTTCAAAATCATTAGTTCGTGATATTACTAACTTAACTGTGCTAGGTGGCAAAATTCAAGCAGATCGTGGTGAACATGATGATGTTGTCATGGCATATTGTCACGTGCTATACGTATTGACATATGGGTATGATCTGACAAGATTCGGTATCGATAAGCGAAATTGCACCTATGAAAAGGCTTATCAGATTGCCAAAGATTATGGTGAAATGATTCAAGAAGAAGTTGTCAACAACATGATTCCATACAAAGATCCAGATGCATTTGAAAATCAATTGTTACATGATTTAGTAGACCAAGATGATCGTGCACAACGAATGGGGTTTGACCAAATCGATGGAATTGATCCATATGGTTATCGAGCAAATCAATATAACACACGAGATCGAGTACAAGAACCTGAGCATATCAGTAATGTGGATATTGCTTATTTCAAAAGCATTAACGGTATTATGTAAAAAAGAAAAAATAATTATGGGATATCCGGGGAGCAGCTATTACCGCAACTCCCCAATCCCTCACACGTGTTTATAGACTCGACAGTCTTTGCTCAATTTGATTATACAGACTTAGAGCTAGTCTGTTGTTTTCAATCAGATATTCTGCTGCATCGCTTTCAGCGTTTCATGTAATACTGTCATTACTGAACTCATCTTACTTGCGATTTCACGATAAGTATGGTCGCTGTGATGACCGGTATCATGACCAGTCAGTTCAATCATCCATGTCAGTATGCACTGTGCCTTCGGCGAGATGCTCACATTGCAACGTTTCGCCTTACCCTTGCGAGCAAGACGGCAGAGTTCACTACCAATGCGATGCATGCTAACATCGCCTTCATGCCACATCTTCGGAATGTGGTGAGTGTGAGCAGTCTCTTCTGCAACTGTTTCAATAGCTTCGCAAATTTCTACGATAGCTGCCAGATTTTCCTGATTGAAAATGTTATTAATATTCATAATAAGTCCTCCTTAGACTCTTTGCCTCGTTAATATAGTATAGATTCAATTCGTAAAGGCATAAACGAATTGGAACAGAAGATTCATTTCCTTCTATTCATATTAATTATATATATATCAAGAAATGAAAAAATAGAAAATAGAATGGGCCCCATATGGGGCCCATTTATTGCACTGATCTATTCAAATTCAAAAAGGAGGTATTCCATGCCGAATACCTCATCTATATTACTAGGAGGACTTAACAATGCATTCAAATGAAAAAGAAAAAGATTTGAATAGATTAAATAAATGTATACTAACCGGGAGAAAAAACAACCCGGGATACAAAGCCGGGTTGTTATATATGTGGAATGGTTTACAGACTCCAATCAACTGAACGAGTCCTATTCGCATCCATCAATATGATCTGTTTTTCAAACTCACCTATGCTATTATAAAACATGGTGAGTTCCTCGTAAATCTCACGAGGCCACAATAATGTCATGTTGGTGAGATTGTTATTTGTCAGATAATCAAAGATGACCGCATAAATCTTGATATTGAGTTCATGATTTTTCTTGAAAAGCATGTCGATTAATCTCTGATTGCCGGACTTGATTACACCGTCATACAGTGCAATCACACCATCAATGTCCCAACCGTATTCTGCTGCGAGATTATATTCGTCATAATCGTCGTCATCAAACAGTTCTTTGACTTTCTGGTACATCATTGAACTGCTTAATTTGTAGCCGTGAATAAGGGTTGTAAACAGATTGAATGTTGTTTCCATCCAATTCATTTTTCCCATAGCACATCCGTTGTCCTCGGAAAACAAGGTGCCAGGATGAATGAACACAATTGTTGGAACACATGCAAGTTTTTCATCACATGCGTGGGTTACAACCTTAAGTTTTGAATTTGTCATATATACAAGCTTGTTACCTGTGTAAAATCCCGCAAGAGCTTCAATGACACAATCATCAAGCATATGTCTGATACTTGCATCAAATACATGATATGAACCAGGTGAGATATACAAATCGAACGTATTCTGCTGAAGATTCCATTCCTCGTTTTTCGGGATTACACCCTCGAATTTGAGGTAACGGTGCCAGATGATGTCAGTAATACGAAATGGTGGAAATCCATATTCATCAACGCAACCATATTCATTGGGGTCTTCGTAATTCATTTTCTTAATATACATGATATCAGTTCCTTTCTACATTATGATAGAGCTTTTTATCCATTTCAGCTCTTGGTATTCCAATCCAAACTGTTGGTCTGAACTGTTTTCCAAGTAATCTATTTAATCTGGACAGGTCAACACGACCAATCAAATGGATTGTCTGACTCAGTTGTGGTTGTGCCGGCTGGAACCGGCACACCATTCCACGAGATTTTCACATCAGCTTTGTTCATATGATTCACCTCCTTTCAAATGTATTTTGTGAATACAATCATATGACCAACTCCTTTATGTGAATTGATATTCTCATATCATATTAATCATATATATTTGAAAGAAGATTTAAATAGAAACGGGGCCATATGGCCCCGTTCATTAACATGTTATTTTTGGTAACATCTTTAGTTTACTGGATACTCCGGGAAAGTAAGGCATATACTTACGACGCTTAATCCCCCAGTTTTCAAATGCTCTTGCATATTTCACATGATCACATACGTCGATGTAGAATGTTTGAAATCCTCTATTACGTAAACGACCAACGATCTGTTCCAATATGATCAAAGAAGATTTTTGATCAAAGTTTACAACTGCACCAAGATTAGAAACATCGACACCTGTTCCCATACTCATGGTTGTAGATAGGATAATATCCTTTTCTAATGCTTCTTGTTTTTCGGATTGTTTCATTTTACCATCAACTGTCGATATGGAATATTTACTGAAGTATGGATCATTTTTCATTTCTTCTTTAATTGCTTTGATTGCATCAAGAAGTGGTAATAGTAGTAATACTTTACCTTGGACTTTAATCTTTTCTGCGACTTTTACCATATACATTGCATTCTTATAGAATGGCTTTCCATGTTGATAATCCATTAACATTCGATAGTATGTCGCTGAAATCAATCCCTTTTTGCCATACTTAAAATGTTCTTCACATATCTCACGAGAAGCATTGTAGTAAATGTCTTGGATATATACGTTGATATATTCATCTTGATATTCTTCATAAGAACGGTTTCCTATGAAGCGATCCGCATCTAATAATGCTCGATTGAGAATATCATCTTCTTGATCATCAGAACGACCAAGTGTTGCTGATAAATAATAATTACGTTTGATATTAGCAATTGCATCAAACTTTAATACACCTTTCATATGAAGATGTGCTTCATCCGTAATACGAATTCCAAAATCAGCTTGATCGATGACATTCATCAAACCTTCCCAATCTTTCCGAAGTTCATTCTCAATTGCTGAAATAGTAACCACACATAATTTTTTATTGGGTGCATCGTAGATTCGTGTTGCAATATCGCTCATCTCGATTCCCAAGTCAGTAAAGTTTTCAATCCATTGATTCTTCAACAATGTTGTTGGAGCAATAATCAATGGTTTCTTACCTAGTTTTGAAATGACCGCTAAAGCCATAAACGTTTTTCCAACACCAGGTTTCACTTCAATGGTCATTTTACTATGGGTGGTTTCCACCATTCTTTGAATACAGTCAACTTGTAATCGAGAACGTGGTTGACGATTCATGGTGATATCGATTGATGCCCCATCTCTCGCAGAAACTCTTGTCATGGATAAACGCAACTGTTCCAATGCTGGATCTTTAATTTGTAAGAATCCAGAAGTAATGTACAATACGTCATGTTCTCTACCAAAGATTGGGCGTTTGTTGATATCCGTTCCAGAATAAATAAAGTATTCTCGTTGTGGATCGGGTAATGAGAAATACTGTAATGCTTTTCGTTTAATCTCTAATGATGGCTGATGAATGATGGCACCAGTTGCTGTTCTCTCAACTCTCATGTTTCTATCACTCATACAGATCACCATTTTCTAAATTTTTAAGGTTGTAATATTCATTAAAAAGTTCTGTAAAGTATTCTTGAACTGTCTTGTCATCTTTATATTTCATGACAAAATCATATCGCATTTTAGTACTATCATCGACTAATTTTGAACCTTGCATGATTATTTTTTTCTCAGTTTCGATTGTAGCATTAAGCTGTTCCATAATATTATCGATATCTACAATAAATCCCTTGATATAATCATCTGAAAGATCTCCAGCATAGATATCTGTATTATTTAAATCTTGTTTATAATTGGGAAAATATTGTTTCAGTTTTTTAGCATAAGCAATAAATTTATTATTCGTTTCTTGTGCACGTCTGCGAGCCTCTTCAAACAATTTTTCAAATTCAATAATATCATTTCTTAAATTCGGTATTACTGATTCAAAATCAGACGTTCTACCACGTCTAATAAGATTATCTAATTTGACTCTAAGCTCTTTTAATTTTTCACTATATTGATTTTTCTCATACTTGGAATCTTGCGCAGCTTCCAATAATTCAAGATATTCTGTGATTGTTTTTTCAGCATCCGGGATTTGTTTTAAGAACTTACGTTTATCTTTAGATCCCATATTTTCAACATCATCATCAGTCCTAATACTACTGAACATATTTTGAACATTTATCAATTTTTTCAATTGAATTTTGTGTCTCATGTAATAAACATCTCGCCAATAGTGTGCTAATCCAATAAAATCAGTTTTAATTTCCTCATCTGTAACTCCGCGAGTTCCATTATTTAATTTTTCTTTATAATTTTTACCAGACGATTGATTTCCCCAATGTTTTGTGCGAACACGTGCCGCTCTAGCACCATGTAAATCTGCATATAATTCTTCTGGATTATCATGCCCATTGAGGTATGATCCATCATCATGATCGTTTATTTTTTTACCCATGGCTTTTGTATCTGCAATAAATTTCATACCAGGATCATTTGGATCTGTCCTAAGGGCGTTTCTACCAACCGTAGTATCACTATTTCTGTGATATGACTGATGATGTCCTAATTCATGATGCATCGTCATTGCTGTCTTATATTGTTTATTTCGGTTGAGTTTATCTTTTGGCAATGATACATAATCATCACCACTCACTTTTGAGGGCTGATAATGCGCACCAGTTTTATGATCAGAATTCGGTGTTTGTAATTTTACTCTCATTTGTGATCCATCTGCATTTGTTACATCAGAACGAATTGTTTGGGTTTTTGGATCAAAATCATGTTGTAATAATGTATTTTGTACTTTTCTTGCTTTTTTTCGTTTTGATGGATTACTGCCTTCGACATCACCCATTTGATTATCTCTCATATATTTTGCAATTTCTTGTTGCTGTTTTCTACGGTCTGTTGCTTCCAAATACACATCATACATTTCAGCGATTAAATCATCAAATGATTCTGTGGCTGTTAAATCAGATTCAATATACAAATCAATCTTATCCATAATATTATGAATTACTTCATATTCATTGATCTGCTGTTCTAATATTATCATGTCGATATTCATATTATATCATCCCCATTCCACCGTCATCCATTCCTCCACCGGCATCAGGAACGGAATTATCTAACAGATTCTTATTCTTATCAATCTCATTGAGTTTGATTTGGTTTGCTTCATCACGTGCTTCTTTTGCCAACTTTTCAAATTCATCAACATCAAGCTCTGGTAGATATTGTTGCAGCAGCTTCTTCTTAAATGCACGAGCAACTGCAGTGTCACCTTCTTCATCATCTCCGTCTTGGCGTTCTTCCTTGGTTAAGAAGGTTTTCATTGCTAATTGCCACATAGCATCGAAATTGTTAATCTTATCTGATGTCACATTTAATGTCTTTGATGTAGATATGTGGAAATTAAACGTCATATCATTCAACAATTCAGGTTCAATATCCGTTTCCCATCTCATAATCTTACGATAGAACTTTGTTACATCAGAATTCAATTCCAGTTTTACACCGGATACCCAGGAATTGAATTTGGTATTTGCCAATTCTGTTTCTTTTGCAAATTCAATTTCTGAAACAGCTCCATTTGTTAATAGTAATGCAGGAACTGGTGTGGAATTTACCGCTTCATTCTTTAAGGAATCCAATAGCTCATTACTAATAGGCGCATCAGATGCTGCAATGGAATCAATCTGAATGGGAGCTTCACCACCTGCTCCTAGTGGCATTACCAATTCTGATCCACCACTTACTTTACCCATAGATGAACGATAATTGAAGATATCATTTGCAGTAACACGACGTGCTGCAAACTTACGCATGGCTTCTTGAATCAATTGCTTGTAGTTCTTATCAATCCCACTCATTCTCATATTATAAACACGAATCTGGGAATTGTTGATCTGATAAAGCAATGAATATAATTTCAAGAACATGTACATTCTTGCTGCAACTAAGCCAGGTTCCAGCATGGAATGTCCACATCCTAACCCGTCTTCGTTAATGGTAAACTGACAAACATGTTCTGCTGGAATATAGATGAATCGAAGCATTGCTTCATTAAACTTGTGAGACTGTAAGATGGCAACAATTTGTTCATGTAATGCAGTATTATCGCGCATGAATTTCAAATCAAAGTTGTTGATAATCTTTGTTGCTAACTTCTCACAAAACATCTGATCTGGTGAGAATGTATCATATCCAATGGATGGCGTTCGTAATGTATAACCACTTAATCCGGAATTACGACGTTCACCACTCTTTTCGGTACGTGTTTGATCAGACACATAGTAGTATCCAATGACAGTTCGATCGATACGAATAGGAATCAATTTCGTTGCTGGTAGAATACGGATATAGCAACCTTTGATACGTGAGAAATGTTTGTCAAATGTGGTTGGTTCAGGTGTTTGTGGAGAATTATTTTCCACAACTTCTTCAAAGAATGTTTTAACATCTGTATTCTCTTCTTTATGATTCTGATCATATAATGCTTTCAGATCATGTGCGGATTGCTCCAGTACTGGTAGTGCAATATCATCTTCAATATAAGAGATATTATCACCGATGTCTTTCAAGTATTCTTCAAATTGTTCATCGTAATCTTTTGTCATCTTGTCATTCCGCGTACCATCTTCATTGATCACCTCAGCATGATACATAGGATTGATTTCCATGATTTCTTGTTCTGTAAAGATACCGTGATGCTTATCATGAGAATGTCTTTTGCTTGTGGATTCTTGAATAATCGTATCGTTTAAACTCTTCTCAACAACGGATTCTCCGTATCCATAACCTTTCATGGTAGATGATGTTTCAAACATATTAGCAACACTTGAAGATTTTTGTGTATCCGCTTTGTTGATACGATACTGATATAGGTCGGAGAAGACTTTTGCATATGGGATTGTGTATACATACGATTCACCATATAGCAATGTGTTGAAGACAATATGGTTCTTGATGATATGATTCAATTTCATTTTATCTTCCACATTCTCAATCTTCGAGAGTCTTGTTAATTCTTCCTGTTTATCTAAACTTTGTCGATCAAATTTAATGGTTCGAGATAATTTACCAGTTACAATATCAGATTCACAAATCGCATCACGTGTCACTTGTAATGCCACATGCCATTCGGGAATCTGAGATAACATCATATCAAGGTCTTGACGTAATGCGATATCAGCAATCGTATTCACAGGAAGAAATGCCGCATCTTTTAATTCAGCGGGCATCTGATCAATGACAACTTCTTCACCTTTATTGTTATGAAACTTCATTGTCGCAATCTTTTCAACAAACGACAAGTCGGTTGATAGATTATAAGACTTTAAAATCTCACTAATTGTATCATTGATCGTCTCCTTTTTTGCTTCAATTTCATCCTGACCTAACACATCCGTCATCAGACCTTGAAGAATATCAAGATTTACATCTGCCATTAAATTCACCATCCTTTCATAATTACTTTTATTCAGTTAAATTGGGTCATCCAACCAATTGTTTCACTTCCAACCCTCATTATTTTGATAATGATTCATTCCCATCTGTTAGTTTCGTGAATTGCGGGCTTGATCAGCTGCTTTCATACTAGCTGCATAAGCTTCCGCACGTTCAGCAGCGGATATTAACGGTTCTTTATCTCTGCCTGGATTTGCTTGATTGAATCTAGCTTGTTGATCCAGTGCTGCTTGATTTGCTCGATCAGATGATGAACTTGTTGCTCTTTCACCAAGATGAGAATACTCTCGTTGATTAATGAGATCGCTACCACTGTCACTTCTTGGTGTATACTCATCAACAGATATTGCGAATTCATCATTATTGTCAACATTGTTAGTGATACCTGCATTCATCTTATTTGCAACTTCATCTTCTAATTGCATAAATCGTAATTGTGGAATGAATCGATAGTTATTTGGTCCAAATTTACCAACACCAACACTCTCATCAGTTAATACGATATATGGTCTACCAGTAAACAATCCAGCTGGACCTGCATAATTCTCGTTTCGATCATGACTTGTTGTTGGATAATAATTGTCACGGATTAAATATGACATGGATTTTGTTAATCCTTTGGCATTAAAGTTTCCACATTCATCAACAATTCCAGCATTATAATTGAATTCAATTAATGATCTACTATTACATTCCACTTTTCCTTGATAATAGAATGTGGAATTCACTGTTTGTTCTGCTGTGATTGCTTCGTTTGATGAGTTTGCCAAACCACCAGGTTCTGCGGAGATCGGATAAACACCAACATATTTACACCAATACAATATTTTTGTACCAGCTTCATTTGTCACAATATCAAATATCGTTGCACAATAATCCAATGCTCGATCATATGGATGGATATATTTTCTCCATCTTTTACTAATTGGGATCTTCTTTCGAATACCATTCATCAAATCGCTATAGTTGTTAGAAATCCTATAGGTGCTATATGAAGAAGCAAATGTTCCAGTGTAGATATTGGTGATATATCGAATCCACAATCGTAACATTTCATACACTTCAAGATATTTTGTATCTCGAAATGCAAGATTTAATGTTCCACCATAGTCTGTGGAAACCCATGTACCAGGAACAACAGATGCTGTGTTTGTTGCTTTTTGCATTGATTGTAATTGATCTAATGTTGTTCCAGATGGTGTTAATCCAAGTAATCGATTCGATAATAGATAATTGAAGTTATCACCGTTGCTATTTGTCACATAAGATGGTGATAACAAATAACAAATCTGTGGCATTCTCATGAAAGACGTGTAAAAGTTTTCATCACCAACACATTGGTCACATAATGAAAGATTTACACCATCTGATCCCATGATATAACATTCTGGTCTTGTAATAAATGTGTATCGAAAACCCTTTCGCCATTCGATATCAGCAATTGGTTGTCTGGTTCGATTATAAGAGAATAGATTAGCATATCTGGCAACATCAACTGCTGTTCGATCCATACCAAATCGATCACCCTCAGCATAACCTGTAGCCCGATAAAATGGACCTAATGGTGATAAATCACGTAATCCATATGCATCTTTTTCAAAGTTATACAAATCATAATCTGTAATGTATTTCTTGTCTTTCTCGGTTAATTCATCAACCAGTTGTGATGCTGATCCTGCAAACTTTCGTTGACCATCCGTTTGATAATATGCACTGACATCTTTCGTTTTCGATCCTTCCGTCGTGTCATTTGGATCATACACATAATGATCGATTACATCAGCACGTTTTTGTTTTTCAAATCCGAGGTTTGGATTACGTGAAGCTGCTTTTCGAGTACCAGTAATTTTATCCAAATACTCGTACTCATATTCTGCATCACCTTCACGCTCATAACCATACTCACCAGTTTGTCCTGGACGATCATAAACATGTCCACGATAATGATCCAATGGTTCCAGGGGATTTGGATTGATCTTAGCTGGATCTGGTTCGACAGTTTGTGCATGTAATGGATCTAAGTATTTGTCATGAACTGTACCGAGTTTTGCCCATTCTTTATTCAAACGATCAGAAAGAGCATCACCTGATAATTGTTGTTCTTTTAATCGAGCTGCATCGCGTGCTTCATCTAATACTGCAGCATTTGTTGCACCACCTTTTGGAATATAACCATTAACAGTCTTTACTTCCTGAGGTGATAATCGATTGACTTCTTCATATACACTTGGTGGCTTTGTATCTTCGTTATTTTCAGAAGCATTTCTGGTAATTTGGGTTGATTGATCACTGAGCTTATCGGCAATATCATCTGCTGATGTTGCAACTGTTTGTTGTCCATTTGCTGCTTGTGCAGCTGCTATGGCTTGTTGTCTTACATAGACAGCGATTCCCATTTCTTCATAGCTAGAATAACGAGTAGCGTCACGTTCTTGTGCTTCTTGCATCGCCTTCTCTCTTAATGCATTAATTGTATTCGCAGATGGAGCGTACCAATCCGAATTAGATGATGAAGTATTGGTAGTCGGATCATTTGCAATATTTTGTAAAAATGTCGGATCAACAAAGTGTTTGATTAAACTCATATCCGCATCTTGTCCGACCCTCGTTTCACCAGTGCTAGTATTATAACTTATTAAAGGAACGAAATTTGGCATTTTATTCACTTCCTTTCATACAAGATTTGAGATTATACCATAGAAACTAATTGTGTGATACACTTCTTGGAATATTGACCAACCAACTTGTTCAAATTGAATGATGTAAGTTTTGTTTTATAAGAAGCAGAAGTCATTAATAAGAACAAATATGTCGGATTTTCCAACGCGAAAGTGATGTAAACACCACATGTGGAAACGAAGTGTTGAACATATTGTGCATCCAGATTCCCGTATCGAACGGGATTAATCTTTTTGATTAACTCCAATAACTGGAGAAAACTTGCACTTGGTAATGCACGAACTTCTTCTACAACTTGTTTTGCAACTGCATGATCGACATTATCTTTCATCAGTCGTTTGAAATTGATTGTCTCAAATGACATCTGATCTCCATCAATCATCTTATAAAAGAACGCGATTGCATACATCATTGCTTTAGATAAGTTATCACCCTTCATGTATAAACGGACTTCCAATGGACAAAGTACCATGAATTGATAGATGTCCGCAAAGATCATCATAATATTACGGTTACTGATGAACTTATTTGGATCTTTCTGCATCTTTAATGCCAGATATCCTGCTTCTAATCCAGCCATCAAATTGATATACTCATTTGTGGAATTCAGTCTTGTCATTAGCTTATCAGCAAAGATGTAACATCTCACATTCCCTTCTTTACCAATACAAATGTAAGGTAATACGGATGGAATCTTGGATGTTTCATTATTGAATAATACTACGAGTTCACCATTTTCCCAAGCATCGATTGCTTTCTTGACAATCGCATCGCCATTCAAACGCATTAATGCAACGATCTCTTTCAGATCATCCGGTTTCTGGATATTATCACCAGCTGTAGAAAGTTCTTCTTGAATATTAGCTGCGATTCCAGATGCTTCATTATACTTGAGAAACAATGAAGTTTGTGACAATTTAGGTAACGTAGCTTCTTGTATAAATTGAATCATAATTAACACTCCTTAGATGTTTTTAATTGATAAGGTGACCAATTATCAAGATGTCGAGGGGGTATAAAGGAGGAAATCATATGGCAACTCATTACCAAGTCTTGTACAAACCAAACATCTGGTTACATACAAAAAATGACACAACCTTGATCAGTAATTCGGATATCGTATCCATCTCTATCATCAACAATTACGACACGATGGTGTTTCCCATTTTTCGAATTCGATTATATACGGATTTATCACTTTATCAAATGATCATGGAATCTCCGAATGAATTGATCATAGAAGGGTATCTTGATGGATCTTTAACTGTTGCAGATGAAGTAGCAGAAGAAAATCAACGAATCGCCGATAGTGCAAGTTCCATTTCTTTTCATTTGAATGCTTTTATTGAAACAAAGAATGCGCCGTCATCCAAATTTGATCAATATAGAGATGGCGTGAAGATATCCACGATATTAAATGAGACTCCAAAAGTACCAATTGAATTATACGGTTACGAGAATCAATTGGTTACATTATTAAAGAGAAAATGTTATTCCGTTTACAAAAACATGTCAGTTCAAGCAGTGATTGAAGATATTTTAACAAGAATCGGGTTTACTGGAACACTTCCAAATGCATTAACTGGTTTAGCAATCCATCAACAAAATCTGTTTCCACAAATTTTAATTCCAAATCTTAATCTTACACAATCTATCACATATTTAGATACATTTTATGGATTATATGAAAAAGGAACAAACTTCTTTATTGATTTTATGGGTGGAATATCAACATCAAATATCATCAATAATGTCGACTGTAATGCTTACGAAAAGATTGTACCGATTAAGATATTAGGAACTGATACAAATGAAACAATGGGTGGTTTACATAAATACAGTAGTACCAATTACACCATGACCATTATGCAGAATAACATATCTATTTTATCTGAGACAGACTTACAACGAATTCTCAATGCACCAAATATTGGAGCTGTGAATGTATCAACGGGGGAGATTCAGATAGCATCTTTGACACAAGAATTGTATGATGGAAAATATGGTTTAGAACCAATTCCTGATGTATTGCATAAATATGTTAATCCATATATCGCAACAAGAAAAACTGCTCGTATCAAAGAAAAAATGACAAGAGTAGATATTTCAGCAGTTGGATTTGATATCACAGATTTACGAGTTACTACCCGTTTCAATTTAATATTTGATTCCGCCATTCGTGGACGAGATATGAGTGGTTTATATCGACCTGTGTTCATCAATCATGTATTCAGTCGAACTGATACGGAAAACTTTATTGCAAATACCACAATGCAATTGTGTTCAAATTAATAAAAAACAAACGGGGGCATTGCCCCCGTTTGTTATCATTCATTTGATCAGCCACTATAGAAACCTGTGATATTGCGATAGAGATCGGAAGACTGATACTCTGCACCGATGTTCTCCAGTGCATTGTTGCTCTTGTTCTCCTTGGATACAAATTCATTCAGTTCCCTATGAAGCTTCGCTGCATCGGGAAGTGTTTCCTTCAACATAATGCAACCTGCAATCGGACCAGCCATCATACCCTTGAGCATACCGAAGAAGAGCAACTGATTCACTCTCTTCAAGCAACGGAAGTAATCATCCACAGCATCATCGTTAAACTCGGTTCCAATTTCCTGACCGCATACAGCGCAAACCAACTTCCCGTCATCACGCTTCTTAGGACGTGCTACGAAGTCACTACCGTTCCAAGTAATATGAACACAACGTCTCTTACGACGCTTAATTTCTGCTGGCTCATTGTCCTTGTTGATAATCGGATTGTTCTGCTGAGCGATATCAATCTGTGTCATGTCGGCAATGATCGGCTTGATGATACGATCTACCTCAGGTGATACCTTACTAATCATAGCTAATTTCCTCCTTAAATTAATTGATTTTGAGTGCTCTCGTAACCTGTTTCAGTTGTGGATATTTCGTACTGCAATCCTTTAACTGGATGAGGTACGGTTTCACAACATCTGCGGGCTGACTGGTGCCGTATACGCATACCAGATATTCCAAACAAGCAGTTGGCTGAAGCGCATCCAGTCTTTCATAAATCCAGGTAACGAGGCTATCCACAAACTTTGTCTGGTTGACAGAAAGCTTTGCATAGTCTGCTTTCTGCAACTTCAATGCGGCTGAAATGATGTTACCAGGATCCTTACCAATTGTGACATCATTCTGAAGAAGATCAGCGGTAATCGGAAGATCACTTCTAATCAATTCCTTCACAGTCAGCTCATTGTTCATTGCAAGATATGCGGCAATTGCTAAAGCATCACCATCACCGATGTTCAAGCACTGATTCTTCACATACACATACTTGTCACTCAGCAATGCTTTTGCCGCATTATACATCATTGCAATAATGGAATCATCAACATTGGACTTCTTGGGTGGTTCTACCTTATCCTTGTCCTTGTCCTTCTTTGTTGACTTTACCTCTGTGACTTCGAGTTCATCCTTCGCATGCATCTCATTAATATAGATTTCAACAGCCTTACAAAGGAATGCACCAATGAACCCGTTTGCAACAGGATTGTTCTCCTGATACAGCTGTTTCATCATCAAATCAATGAAATACTTGTTACGCATATGATGTGCAAGACTATGTCTCAGACCCTTTGCAACATCATCATCTTCACTTGCATAGTTGATATACGGAATCACACGTGTCAATCTCTGAACAATGTCGGAGTAGAAGATATCTCTCGAGCTTTCATACATGCGAATCCATTCATCTGGTCTTAAGTTCTGCGGTGTGTACCCCTTATTTGCCAGATACTTCTCAAGGCTATACAAGATTACGGTATCATCCGGACGGATCTGGTAGAACTCTGTACTTACGGTACTTGCACATGCTTGCTGATACACAGGCATTGGCATGGCGCTCTGTGGACCCATCGGATACTGTTGATTGTAAAACATAGACAGTCCTCCTTTAAAATTTGTATCTATAAGTGGCTGTAGCATAGGAAATATACCTCAGCCACAGCCACTTTATAGTTGATTAGTTTGTCTTCCAGTTGAACTTATTGACGAGCTTTCCTTCTCCATCCTTCACCTGAGTAACTCCACCCTTCTTACGTCCCATAAACTTCGGACGAGCAGACTTACGCATACCAGCACCAATACCTTCGGCACCATTGAAGGTTGCTTCGATGACCTTAATCTCCGGACGAGGAAGACCACCGATGATTACAGTTGCTTCTGCCAAACCGCCATTGTCTACCTGCTCAATATTGCGATACTCATCATAGACATCATGGACACGACTTCTTACCTCTGTGAACACCTGATCAAAATCCTCACCTGCAAACATGGACTTGAGGGAGTATGCAGACATGAATGTGAACTTCTGAGCTTCCTCTTCTGTCCATGCAGGCTGGAATCCTGTAAACATCTTACGAGTAATCTGACGGGTCAGTCCGGGGATATCATTTGCCTTTGCACTAACTGCCACGAAACGACCAGGAGTACTCAGCATCATATCCAAATCGGAATCATCGATGCTATCCAATTCAGTTGGACCATATTTCTTACCCAGAATGATTTCAATCATATCCACAACTTCTGCATTGATCGGTGCATAGTTGGAATCACCTGCAACATTACGAAATACCGCATAGGTTTCTACACCAGCTTCTTCGAGTTCCATAAACAGGTCATTGCTATTGAGATGATATGCTGTTGGATCATCCATGCTCGGGCAGATGATAATCGGAATCACACGAAGACCCATCTGAATCAGCTCAGTGCAAAGCTTCGGTGCGGAACCAGAACCAGTACCACCAGCTGCACTTGTGATGACAATAATCGGATCCTTACCCTTTTCACAAGCATCATACAAATCAACGAATGTTCCGAGATTGTTGTGATACTCAAACATAGCTGCACCACGCTCACGGTCACGACCAGAACCACTCTTCTCATCAGAGATAATCGGGATATAGGTCACACGACGATTTGCGGTAGCAAGGGTGTAATTAGCAGCAACAGAATCCACTGCAAACAGTTTCACATCATTCAAAGAACCTCTCTGAGCAACTTCCTCTACACAGCGACTACCACAGTTACCCAGACCTACGATTACGAAATTAGCACTTGTTTCACTCATTGTTATTTTCCTCCTAAAAGAATTTTCATTTGTTAATTGGTTTACATTCGGACATATGTGATGATGGGATCTCATACAATCATATGCACCACCTCCTCTAATAAAGTGTGAGCAAATGCGGGGACAAGCCCCGCATAACTCGATTCATACATAATTAAATACGGTCTGTAATGCGTCAACGGTATGCATTGCAACCTGCTCAGTGTTCTTGATATCCTGACCAATAATGGACACTTCGGCTTCTCCACCATGTCCACCTTTGCTACTATAATACACGATCACATTGCCCTTGTCATAGTCTTCGATATCCTTATAGCGCTCATGAAATACCTTGGCCAAATCGAACGCTGTTCCATTCGGGATGTCGATCTCAATCTTCAGCTTCATAACATAGTATCCTTTCTACTGTCATTAGAGTTTCTTAGCGTCACCCTTCATAATCTGCTTCATGATTGCTGCAGGTGACAGTACAATCTGATCCCCGTTAAACACCTCAATCGAGAAGATATTGTACATGTTAATCTCCTCATGAGTATCCATCGCAATCTGAACACCAGCAGTGTACATTGCAGCCATAATCACAAAGATTGTCGGAGCAACTGCCAAGTCAATTGCATACGTTGTGAGAAGTTCTTCAAACACCTTGTTCTCGATATTTGCAATCGTTTCTGTCAAGTTTTCCGTTCTCCAAGCATTATACTTATTCAGCAATTCATTCTTGAATGAAGATCCGGTTGTCTCAGAATGCTGACGATTACGGAAGAGCGGAATACGCTTGTGTACCAACTGCGGCACGATGTTAGAATTCTTCTCAGTTTCAGAATACTCTGTGACATATTCAACGGAGATACCACACACATCAACAGAGAACTCCGGAAGGTTCTGAGACTTCACGAATTCCATAACTGCTTTCCAACCGAGAACGAATACGATCGGGAGATCGGATATATCTGTCAGACTCAACTTGAACTCACGATACATCAATTCTGCGGCTACCTCGGGGATTGTCTTAGAGAGAGTGACATTACCAGTGACACCCCACTGATTCAACTGGTTCTCTCTGAGCTTGCGGAAATGCTCCTGCAGCTCCATTGGATTCATACTTGCCTTCTCATTCATCGGGCATACTTCCTTTCTTAATTTGATTTTTGTATATTGACAACAGGATTGTACCCTGGCTGTCTACATGAAAAATATATGTATATCCTAAAATAAAAATATTTTAAATATACATCATTAGGGTGTATCCATGAAAACCATATATATGTTTAGGAGGAAAAAATATGAAAATCATTTATATCAAATTGGTGAATTTCGCAGATGTATATGCTGCAATGGGAAAACATGAAGTCGAATTTCGTTTTGATAAAATCGACAAACCCATTATTCAGATCTATGGTAGAAATCGTTGTGGAAAAACTGTATTGATCCAGAAGCTCCATCCATTCTCCAGTATCAACTTAAATGGTGATGAGAGAAATGATGTTCCATTGATTCTGAAAGGAAAGACTGGAATTAAGAATATTGTATATGAAATGGATGGTGAGGTTTACAATATCACCCACACGTACACACCAACAAAGAATGGTCATTCTGTGAATAGTTCCATGATTCATAATGAAGTGGAAATGAATACTGGTGGTGGTGTAAATACATTCAATGCATTGATTGAAAGTGTGTTCGGTATCAATAGGTATGTTTTCCAATTCATTATTAATGGTACACAATTGACATCATTTGCTAATATGAATGCAACACAACGTAAGAATCTGATGAACAAAGCAATGGGTATTGATATCTATGACAAGATTCACAAACTCGCAACGGATGATTATCGTTATACCAGTAAACTGATTACTTCATTAACTCGTACAAAGGAGTTCTTGTTACAGAACTATGGATCTTATGAGACATTGAGAACGACCTTAGAACAAACTAGACTGGAACATGATGCGATTGTAAAACAGATGCAACATGTGAAAACCAGAATTGATCAATTGGCTGGTGTCATCATATCATTACGAAATGAAGATCTAGCACATGAAGAAACAATTTTGGAACAAAAGCTGGTAACATACAAAAATGTCGTGGATGAATTTGGTCAATTCGATCCCGATATGTATGAACATCTGATGGAAGAACAGCTCCATTTCAATGAAGAGATTCATAAAGTGTCCAGCCAAAGAATGTTGTTGATGAAGGATTTGGACATCTTATATGAAAAGAAAACAAATGTGGAAAATGATCGTCTTCAGAACCAACGTATTATTTCGGATTATCAAAACATGCTAAACATGCGTGATCGATTAGAACAACAGATTCGTGATATGATTATCGAAATGGATGTGGAAACTCCCGTATCCACATTGACAAATATGTTATCCATTGCATCCACATTGAATGAGATGTGTAAAGAAATCTTCGCATCATTAAGCCAACGTCATTTAGAAATGTTTTGTGATATGGTATTGAATAATATTGACATTGCTGGATTTTTAATCCAAGAGAATAGTGTGTTGATGGACTCTGAGAAAGAGAGAAATACCGTATCAAGAATCCGACACATGTTGAACACGATTGATGGGGATATTGTTGATGAAAAGGATTGTCGATACGGGAATTGTTTATATCGTAAAGCATATGAAATGTTATCCCAATATTTTGTCTCATATGAATCTGCAACCGATCATCAGTATACCCAATATGATTTGGACCAATTGGAGCATTCATTAAAGAATCTACAAACAATGCAACGTTTACTGCGAATTGAAATTCCCATTGAATTACAAAAGGAAATGGAGATCAAGAGTATCTTTTACCGTTTGAAAAATGGATTAACTGGAATTGACATTGACTATATCAAGCGTTTAATGGAAAATGCGGCAAAGATGGAGATGCGTAAAAAGTATATCCAGCAATTAACCGATATGAATACACGTATCTCCGATATGGAAAAGGTATTAAGCACACAACATACAAATGCTGACGATGTGGTTCCGATATTGCAAAAAGAAATTGATCAACTTCGTCAACAGATTAGCGAGTGTGAAAGACTTGCAAGTGAATATAAAGACCAACTGAGTATGTTAGACCGTAAGAAAACTGCAATTTCATCCATTCGTAATATCAACATTCGTGAAACACAGTTACGTTATGATCAAATCAAACATAAACAAAATGAACTGATGACAGCTAAGGAACAACAACAACAGTTGAATGGTCAATATTATGAGTTAACACATCGGGTGCAATTGATTGAATCACAGTTAGAAACATTGGAAAATGCAGACAGACAATATGTATCTACAGTTGATGAGATTGAACGTCATTTGACAATGGATCAGCGCTATAAGATTATTTCCGAAGCGACATCATCCACCAAGGGAAAACCGGTAATTGCCATTCGTGATACCATTACAGAAGCATTGACAATGGCGAATCGTTTGTTGGATGTGATGTATGATGGTGAAATCGAATTACTTCGTCCAACCATTAACGAAACCGTCTTCACCCTTCCATTCCGTTGTGGAACTAATCGTTCTGAGGATATTCGTACTGGATCACAATCAGAAAGCACATTATTGTCATTGGCATTATCACTGTCATTGGCATACTGTTTGACTGGAAAGTTTGTTCCGTTAGTTGATGAAATTGATGCCTATATTGATTCTGCCATGAGAGACGTATTCGTATTGATGTTGCAAGAAATCATGTCAACATTGAAGCTGGAACAGATGTTCTTAATTTCCCATAGTATTTTACCGAACCAATATTCACACATTGTTCACACAATTGACATTTCAAAATAAAGATAATAGCTTCGGGGGCTTTCGCCCCCGAACTTCTATTATTTTCCATTCTCATATAGATATCATTTAAATGATACAATCAAACTGTATCAAATATCTTATATGAGAGGAGGTGGACAACATGTCCAAAGTTGTCTTTCCTTGGGAGCAAACATTCACACTCCCAACAATCAATTTCACCGGTTACACCAACCTTACCGGTGGAATTGTAAAACTGTGGTGGATCGTTAACCCGTAAACCGCAGTTAATATGATAGTAAAGGAGGTGATATCATGAACAGAGGCAAATTCAAATGGTTGAAAGACCAATGCGAACAAATGCTTCATGATGCAGAAGATGCGGAACTGATTTACGGTGACAAATGCATCGATGCTACATTGGATGAAATCATGAAGTTATTCGCCAAGTACCATATTCTCGAAGCTGGCGAAAAATTCGTCAAGAAGAATGGTTATGAACCGACGTATTTCGGTTTGTGGACATTCACTTCTTCTGATGATGAAGCAACTGACGAAGAATGATTGATCAAAGAACCCTTGTTGGTGAAGGGTTCTTTTTTTTGTTTAACGAGCATTTCCGATGTAATTATCATAGGACGGGTTAAGGTTCTTTCGATTGATGATCATTTTGTATGTTACCTGGGATTTGTTTTCGTTATTTTCTTCTTTCCAATAACCAAATGCCTTCTTTTCAATATCAGTTAATTCAATGATTCTTGCAATGACAATCTCATTATCATCAATATCGTCAAATGGTACAGTGTCAATATGTGTTCCATGATCAAAATATGTCTTATAATTGGGATTATCTTTTAATGCGCCATACTTTCCTTTGATATTGAAGATGACTTCATCATAGATTTGAGAGGATAATATTTCTTCCGCATGTAAACGAACGGTTGCACATGAAACATCATACAAATGTAAAACATCTCTGGGGATGACTCTCCAATGAATCGAATTCACTTCATCGAACATCGCCAACATATTGGGACTTCCACCAAGATCGAATAATCCACCCATGATGTATCGAAATTCTTCTTTGGTGAATTCCACCATATAAGATTTGAAATAGGTGATGACTTCTTTCAAGATGTTGATATAATTGATTTGTCCCAATGCTTTGAATTCCAAAGCTGGTAATGGGCTATTGGTATAAATCTCTAATGCTCGAATGATTGATCTCATCAGAATCAATAATTGGTCTTTGTCCACACGCATTAATTGTAATGAACGATACAATGTTGGGTTTTCTTTATATAATAAGGATTCAAATGTTGTTGGTCCATTTGCAGATTTCGATAAATCAATCATCACTTTATCCCTGATGATATCTTGATAATTGGATTTGATAATCGTAGATAATGTTGTACTCTGATTTGCGGTATGACTGGACCACATCTGCATTTGACGATCGAATTCTTCCAAGAACTCAGGATCATCGAATGGATAATCAGTTAATAAAGATTTTACATCATTATTCAAGATATCGTAGATACTAACACGGATCGAAGAATCTTTATAAGGAACTGTTACATGAGAAGCATCTGTTGTATCATCTTCAAAAAATCGTAAGAACCATTTCAGTTCATTACTAGAAATACCAAATGATTTCATAATCATATCAATCGTTTGTTCGTCATTTGGAGTATCCCAATGACGAACTGGATCAACCAAGAACAGCCAACGATATACATCGGTAACTTGTCGAAATTCATGAATCGTGGAAGCAGTTCTCAATTTCTCAGATAAAT
>Ga0247611_10001868_pt1 | contig 36176 bp, 29 predicted proteins | sample 177DNAGHGhighgp2_FD_192422 | JGI IMG/M metagenome (GOLD analysis project Ga0247611, IMG submission 192422) | Sheep rumen microbial communities from Palmerston North, Manawatu-Wanganui, New Zealand - 1770 DNA GHGhigh gp2 | ecosystem: Host-associated > Mammals > Digestive system > Stomach > Rumen... | reverse complement strand
AAAGAAGGCTACAAGCTGACGGAGTACATGTCTATATCGAGGGTTATCGCTAAATCAAAGGCAAATTACGAAAAAGCTTTCCGTTATGTAGAGAATGACGGTAACGACATGGGCTATTTCGTTGCTTACAATCTGGGAGCATTGGAAAAATCCTTCCAGCAATTGCGTGATTACATCCAGCGAAAGCAACGAGAGAAGAGGGCAGCCAGTTCATTTATGATGGCTGGAAACATCAATCAACGCCAAGCACTTATTCTTCAGCGGCTCAAGGAAGAACCTGACACCATCTTTACAGTAAAAGATGTGCAAGAACAGTTCTCCGTATCTTCCATGACTGCAAGAAAAGATTTGGCAGACTTGGTTAGACAGAACTATATGACAGAGATTGCACTAAATAAGGTGACTCGTGGTTACATTAAAATGCAGGAGGGATAAATGGCGGAATATAAACGTTTAGGCGACTATATCAGAGAAGTGAATGTTCGTAAACAAAGTTTCAGTTCTACCAATTGTTTGAAACTCGTGAGTATAAACTTTGATTTTTAATTAGACTATTAATGTATAAATTTAAGGACATAATAGAAGAAGTCGAAGAGAGAAATACCGATTTTAGGTATGGCTTGGATGATATAGTTGGAGTTACTATAGAAAAAGGGCTAATTCCAACAGTAGCTAATCTTGCACAAACATCTCTTGAAAAATTTTATATTGTAAAGTCTGAAACATTTGTGTATAATCCTCGTACACATGGTGTACGTTTGGGAATGGGGTTCAATAATACAACAAACACTTATATAACTAGTTGGAATAATGTAGCTTTTAGAATAAAAAAAGAAGCTCAAAATATAGTTATACCATACTATTTATGGTTGTTTTTCTGTAGACCAATATGGGATAGATTGACAAATTTTTTGGCATGGGGAAGTTCCACAATAGTTTTTGCATGGAAAGATTTTCTAAATATTGATATTGTTTTACCATCAATAGAGTACCAGCGTGAAATCGTATCAGAATACGAAACGCTATCCAACCGCATCCGTCTCAACAATCAAATGATTCAGAACCTCGAAGTCACCGCCCAAGCCCTCTACCGCAAAACCTTCGTCGAGAACATCGACAAAGAGGACCTTCCCGAAGGCTGGAGAATGGGAACGATTGGAGAATTTTGTACAGAGATGAAATCAGGTGGTACTCCAAGTAGAAATCATAATGAATATTGGAATAAGCAGGATTACCCTTGGCTAAAATCAGGAGAAGTACATAACAATATAATTGTCTCTGTTGAAGAATACATTAGTCAATCAGGATTAGATAATAGTTCTGCAAAGATTATTCCACAAGGTTCGGTAATAATGGCAATGTATGGAGCTACAGCAGCACAAGTAGCATATTTGGATTGTGATACAACAACAAACCAAGCCTGCTGCAATATGATTTGTAATAGTAAGGAGGATGCTGCTTATCTCTTTTTCCACCTGTTAGCTAATCAAGATGATATAAAAAAGTTGGCTAATGGTGGAGCTCAAGAGAATCTTAGCCAAGAATTGATTGCTCAGCAACCTATTGTCCTTTTCGACGATAACGAAAAGAAGTCTTTGTTTGTACCAATACTTGACAACCTCGTTGTATTATACAAGGAAAACGAAAAATTAACCGAATTACAGTCTTTGCTTTTGGCGAAGATGGGGCAATAAATATAAATACAAATATGGCAAACGAAATAGTTGATTTAGTAAAAGCTACTCCTAACATTTTGAGGCAAGTTTATGGAGATTTGGCGCAACCAAGTGTTAAAGCCGTTGGAAATGCATTGGGGACAGTCTTTGAATTTAGCACATCTTTTTTGCTTCCTGTAAAGTTGCTTAATGAGAAATTTAAATTGAATTTTGCAAAACGTTTAAATGAGTATAAAGAGAAATTGGAGAAAATCCCCAAAGAGAAGCAATGCAAGGTGCATCCTCAGATAGGAACTCCTTTAATTGAAAAAATATCATATACTACAAACGAAGAAATCGCAGATTTGTTTACTACCCTTTTGGCTAATGCTTCTAATATAGACATGGTAAACACTGCTCATCCATCATTCGTTAATATGATAGAAAGGATGTCTCCAGATGAAGCGAAATTATTGAAATATCTAAGGGGGAAAAATGATATTCCGTATTGCACCTTTAAAGGAGATGCAAAAAATGGAGAAGGTTATAGAATACTTGCAGATCATGTTACACTCCTTGACAAACAAGTCCAATTCCAATTCCCCAACAATTTAAATGCTTATTTCTCAAATTTCATAAGCCTTGGAATCCTTGTGGACATGCCCAGTCAATCTAAAGTTGACCAAACAACGTATAATGCTATTAGAGAGAAATACAACTTGAAACAAATGGAATCTGTCTACGTGCCTAATGTTTTTAAATCAATTTCTATAGATGAAAGTTTCTATAATATAACAGATTTCGGCAAATTGTTTATAAAGGCGTGTGTAAAATAATAGACACTATATGGATAAGTTAGGCAAGATGATAAGAATTACCGATTTACGGTCGGTATGGCCTCATGAGGCAAATGATTTCACTAAGTGGTTAGCGCAGGATGACAATCTTACGCTGCTGGGAGATACTATAGATATTGAGTTGGAACTATCTTATAAATAAGCAATATAGAGAAATAAAGAAGTATCGTAAGTATGAAAGAAAACAATATTGTACCCATACAAGACGAAATTGTACTCTACCAGTCGGAAGATGGTAATGTGAAAGTAGATGTACTGTTTCAAGACGAAACGGTATGGCTGACGCAAGAGCAGATGGCTTTGTTGTTTGGAAAAGCAAGGTCAACGATTAACGAGCATATACAGAATATTTACCAAGAGGGAGAGTTACAAGAAAGTAATAGTATGAGAAAATTCGGAATTTCCGAATTTTCTTACTAAACGGAATATTTTCAAGGAACAGGATAAGGACATCAAGCAACTGAAAGGAAAGTAATATGTCACACTTTAACGAACATACGCTGGAAATGGCCATCATGGAGCTGTTTGAGCAACAGGGTTACAGTTACGTGAATGGCGAGGCAATACACAAAGAGCAGACGGAGGTGCTGCTGCGTGATGACTTGCGGATGTATCTGATGGACAGATATGCCCAAGAGGGTATCACGCCCTTGGAGGTGGAGCGGGTCATTGCGAAACTGACTGCTGACGATGGTGCTCCGCTCTACGAGCAGAATGCCCAGACTTACCGCATGATGACGGAGGGATTCACTATTAAGCGTGAGGATGCCTCGTTGTCAGACTTGTTCGTTGAAGTGATAGACTTTAAGGATGTTAACAGGAATATCTTCAAGATTGTCAACCAACTGGAGATAAAGGGACTGGAGCGACGCATACCAGACGGCATCGTCTATGTGAACGGTATGCCCGTAGTGGTGTTGGAATTTAAGAGTGCCGTGAAGGAAGACACTACCATCATGAATGCTTACACGCAGTTGACGGTGCGCTACCGAAGGGATATTCCAGAGCTGTTCCGCTATAATGCTTTCGTGGTCATCAGCGATGGCGTGAACAATAAATACGGAACGTTGTTTACACCATACGAATTCTTCTATGCTTGGCGCAAGGTGGAACGTACAGACAAGCCCAATGACGGCATCAACTCCCTGCACACCATGATGGCTGGATTATTCCGACGGGATAGGCTGCTGAGCGTGATGAAGGACTTTGTATTCTTCCCCGATACATCGAAAAGCGAAAGGAAGATAGTATGTCGCTATCCGCAGTTTTTCGCCACACACAGGCTTTACGAAAACATCTTGGAGCACTCGCACATCAACCTGCATGGTGATGGTAAAGGAGGCACATACTTTGGCGCAACAGGCTGTGGCAAGAGCCTCACGATGCTATTCCTTACACGTATGCTGATGCGTAGTCGGCATTTGGCAAGTCCTACCATAGTATTGATAACCGACCGTACAGACTTGGATGACCAGCTTTCGGCACAGTTCGTGAATGCCAAGCAATTCATTGGCGACGAGACTGTGGTAAACGTAGAGACCCGAGAAGAGTTGGGCAAGAAACTGAGAGGACGAAAGAGCGGAGGCGTGTTCCTGACTACCATACAAAAGTTCAGCGAGGACATCAACCTATTGTCCGACCGTGCCAATATCATTTGCATATCAGACGAAGCCCATCGTTCGCAGACGAATGTGGAACAGAATGTGACCATTACTGATAAAGGCGTAAAGCGCAGCTATGGCTTTGCCAAGTATCTGCACGACTCGCTGCCCAATGCTACCTACGTTGGCTTCACAGGGACACCTATTGATGCAACGATAGATGTGTTTGGCGATGTGGTGGACAGCTACACGATGACGGAATCGGTGGCAGACGGCATCACTCGTCGCATCGTTTACGAAGGAAGAGCTGCCAAGGTGTTTGCCGACCATAAACAACTGGAGGCGATAGAGGCATACTATAAGCAATGTGAAGAGCAGGGAGCCAATGAATACCAGATAGAGGAAAGCAAGAAGGCGGTGACGCAGATGAACAAGATTCTGGGCGACCCGAACCGATTGGCCGTGGTGGCAAAGGATTTCATTGAGCACTACGAAAAGCGAATAGAGGAAGGAAGCACCGTTTGCGGCAAGGCAATGTTTGTGTGCTCAAGTCGCGAAATAGCCTACGACCTATATAAACAGATTATTGCCTTGCGCCCCGAATGGGAAGAAAAGATTGGTTCGGAAGACCAAACTCCTATTGAGCGCATCCGGATGGTGATGACTCGTGAGAAGGACGATGATCCAAAACTGCGCGAACTGATAGGTTCGGACGAAGATAGAAAAGCACTTGATGTGCTGTTTAAGAACCCGGACTCGAACTTTAAGATTGCTATAGTTGTGTCTATGTGGATAACAGGCTTTGACGTGCCTTGTCTCGACACGATGTATATAGACAAGCCACTGCAGAAACACACGTTGGTACAGACCATTTCGAGGGTGAACCGTGTGTATGAAGGCAAGGATAAAGGGCTGGTGGTGGACTATATCGGCATCAAGAGCAACATGAACAATGCGCTGAAACAGTATGCCGGTGGTGGTGATATGGGTGACAATGTTGAAACCATAGAACAGAGTGTGACGATGGTAAAAGATGAGTTGGATATCCTGCGCAGAATGTTCCATACCTTCGATTATAGCAAGTTCACTACAGGCACACCGCTGGAACAGTTGGAATGCCTGAAACATGCGGCAGAGTTTGTGCAGGCTACGGAGAAAACACAGAACCTGTTTATGGGTCATGCCAAGAAACTGAAATCTGCTTTCAACCTCTGCTCTAACCATGAGGCAATCAACAATAAGGACCGTGAGGACATACATTTCTTTACGGGAGTGAGGTCTATCATCTACAAACTGACAAAAGGAGATGCCCCTGATGCCTCGCAGATGAATCGTAAGGTGAGCCAGATGATAGCAGAGGCATTGAAGTCAGACGGAGTAGAGGAAGTGGCTCAGGTGAATGCTAACACAAAGGACCTGGACTTGCTGAGCGAAGACTACATGACGAGGTTGGAGAAGCTGAAACTGCCCAATACGAAGGTGAAGTTGATGGAGAAGCTTCTGCGTACGGTCATTACCGACTTCAAGAAAGTCAACAAGAAGAAAGGCGTGGATTTCACCAAGCGTCTGAATGCGTTGGTGCAGCGATATAATGACCGTAGCGACAACGCCGTGTTTGCTGAAGAGGTGCTTAATGAGGTAGCCAAGCAGATGGCAGAACTGCTGAAAGAAGTAAATAAAGAGAAGAAGTCGTTCAAGGATTTGGGTATCACTTATGAGGAAAAGGCTTTCTATGATATTCTGAAAGAGATTGCTCATAAGTTTGGCTTTGAATATCCAGAAGACAAACTACTGACGTTAGCAGCTGCTGTGAAGAAGATGGTGGATGACAAGTCTAAATATACTGACTGGGCAAATCGCTCAGACATCAAAGCTGAGTTGCAGATGGACTTGATCCTGATATTGGCAGAACATGGTTATCCTCCTGTTCCACAGGATGAAGTGTTCAAGGAAATCTTTGAGCAGGCTGAGAACTTCAAGAAATACAATCAAACTGATGAAGACTTCTCTGCTGACATAAAGGAAGGCAAAGTGTCTGTATATCCTTCTTTCGAAGACAATAATGACTGGACTATGGCTGCAGAAAAACATTAAAAAACGTTCTCACGCTTCGCGGAGAGAACAGCTCTCTCACCTATTATATCATCGACAATCAAGTAGCATCTAAAAACCTCTGAAACAAAGCGTTTTATGATATTTAAAAAAAATATAAAATCATAAATAATATTTGGATATTTCAATTTTTGGGTGTAATTTTGGGTGTAAATTTTTAGTTCACACCCAAAAAATATTGTTATGAACATAAAAAGAAATATCATTTTTGCACTTGAAGGAAGGAAAAAGAATGGAGTAACCATTACTGAAAATGTTCCTATCCGAATGAGGGTAAACTATGATGGACATCGTGTAGACTTCGTTATGTGCTATCGTATTGATGCAAGTAAATGGGATGCAACCAAGCAACGTGTAAAAAACGGATGCACGAACAGATTGAAAGTGTCCGCTGCAGAGATAAATGCAGAACTCATGCGAAGTTATACATTGGTACAAGACATATTCAAGGAGTTTGAATTGAAGGAACTCATGCCAACGGCTGAGCAACTGAAAGAAATGTATAATGTGAGAACAAAAATAAACGAGATAAAGGAGGAAGAGGAACATTCCCCAAAATCTTTTTGGGAAATTTATGATGAGTTTACAGAAGAGAACGGACGAATCAATGGTTGGACAAAAGCCACTTATGAGAAGTTCGCTGCTCAGCGTAATCATCTACAGGACTACAATCCTGACCTTGAATTTGATGATTTTACAGAGGAAGGTCTTAATAACTATGCTTTCTTTCTTGGCAATCAATTGAACATGCGCAACAGCACTATAGCGAAGCAGTTAGGCTTCCTCAAATGGTTCTTGCGCTGGAGCATGAAGAAAGGCTACCATGGCAACGCTTCATTCAACTCATATAAACCCAAATTGAAGACCCCAGAAAAGCCTATTATCTTTCTTACCAGAAAGGAGCAGGAGCAGCTTCGTGATTATAGTATTCCAGAGAGCAAACAGTATCTGGAGCGTGTGAGGGATGTGTTTTTCTTCTGTTGCTTCACTGGTTTAAGATATTCTGATGCTTATAATCTCCGTAGAAGCGACATCAAGGATGACTATATCGAGATAACGACAATAAAGACCACCGACCATCTAAGAATAGAGCTAAACAAACATAGTCAAGCTCTGCTCGACAAGTACAAGGATATTCCGTTCAAAGATGATAAGGCTCTGCCCGTCATCAGCAATCAGAAAATGAACTACTATCTGAAAGAATTATGCGAACTGGCAGGTATAGACACCCCTGTTCACCTTACCTACTATCGAGGTCAGCAACGCATAGACGAGACTCTGCCTAAATACGAACTGATAGGAACACATGCAGGGCGCAGGACGTTTATTTGCAATGCCATTCTCCTCGGCATCCCTGCAAACGTCATTATGAAATGGACCGGTCACAGTGACTATAAAGCTATGAAACCGTACGTAGATGTGGCAGACGAGACCAAAGCAAGTGCAATGAGTAAATTTAACCTAATATAAATTGAATCATGGAACCTGTAAAATTTTTTCAATACAACACAATCGAACAAAAATTCCATATTGCCATGAATGGCAAGGAAAGGAATTTCAATGCACAATCAGTAGATGGCTTCCAACCTTTTGTGGCTGTGTATAAATACACAACACATGTAATGAAATGGTATAATAGCGAAAGAAGCTGTGTACAAATCAGTGAAGCAACGAAAGCGAAGCTTCAAGCATATTATGACAAATGGACGGATGCTAAAAGTTCGGACAAGGGAACCTGCTTAGAGGATTCTCTTATGGGAAAACTTTTTGCAAATGGTTTTATTAGTGCTTACAACTATTGCGAGCAATACGCTGGGAAACAACCATCTAAAACATTTGACTTTACACCATACATACGAAACCTTAACCATGCGAACGAACTTAGTGTACCCCAAACAAGCAAGCTAAACAAAGACTATGTATTGAATTTGGGAAGAGTTGAGGGGGCTTGCTTCTACCTTGTCGAGAACGAGTATTCCAATCCTTTGACAGTGCAAGGAAATGAGTTAAGGAACGAAACGACGGATATTCAATGCTTTACCTTAGAGCAGAATCTCCGCAATGAGGAATGGAGACCTCGTGTAATTCAAGAAATAAAGAAGATTGTATGCGGTAGCGAAGATAAAGCAGTTGCAGGCTACTGTATCTTGGCTATCATAGACCTCGGTTTGTCGGTGGATAAGGAAAATATCAAGGAACAGGATAAGGAGAAAGAGAAAGTAAAAATACTAAATCTGCTGAAAAATGCTTTCTATCTGGATTTCTATCCTAATGAGAACAGAAAAGTTTTTAGAACTTCCGTAAATCGAATTATCAGATGCTACAGGAATAAGGATAATTATTATGGTAATGACAAGGGGGAGATATGGGGTGAAAGAAGAGAATATAAATATCAAAAGATAAAAGAATCAATATATAGGGCTAAACACAATATACAAAAGTGAATTGTGGATGCGCCGTAATAACACATCCACAATTGAGTATCATTTGTCTTAACTATGACTATTTTACTGAACACTGAAGGTAGCAACAGAAAACATCCCAGCTGTTCCGAGAGAACCGCCAAATGCCAATATAGCATACTCGCCTGGCTCCACGTCTTCCCCTTGTATTGTTATCATACAAGCCGTCTTGCTTTCCCTGTGAGCTTCAAAAGGCAAATATCCCTGCTCTTTGGATGAGCCTAAGAGAGAAGTCTGTATCTCACGTATCTGTATTCTTCTTTCTTTCTTTGTTGCATTGAGCTTGACAATTCTGTAATAATCCATGGGATTGATGGTAGCACTGTAAAGAGTTGTCAAAATACAGATGTCTTGTATAGAGTCTTTTTTAACAACAAATGGAGAATGACCACCCTTAAAAATTACATCCATACCTTTCTGTCCGGCAAGAGTGTTGGCTGCACCTGCGGCGGCATCCACAGAGGAAGCAGCTCGAATAGCTTTCAATCCTGTTGTGCCGGAAGTCTTACCTGTAACTGCACCTAATACTCCTAATGCACCTGCGGCGGTGGATGCTTTTCTTACGATAGATGACCATTTGGAAACCTTGTTCTGATGCTTGCCTATTTTTCCCTTTTCTTTTGGGAGGGGCATCATGGTTGTGTCAGAGACAAGAATATGATAGGTATTAAAGAACTCCGGTTCTTCGACCGTTGTGTTTTTTTGAGCTGACACGTTTACACAAACTACTGACAACAGAGCAATAAATATCTTTTTCATAATCGTTGTGGTTTTAAGGATATAACAATTAGTTTTTGTTTTTTTAGTTTACTAATCGTTAATTACTTGCTTGATTAATTTCAAGCCTTATCTGTCTCTGTAATAAGTACCAGAGAATGTAGCTTTTGTGAGGGCAATCCCAAACTTAAAGCCGAAGTAAATTACTAAAAGTGTGATAATCATAATGGTAAAAATTAAAGTTGTTATTCCTAAATCTTAACGTATTATGTTGGGTAGAAGGTCTTGTTGCGTTTTGCGGATACATATCAAGATTCTATCCGAGCTTGCCAACTTAACTTTGCGGCTATGATTCACATGGCTCTGCTCTAATGGCGGATGCTGATGGCATCGTGTAGGTAATAAATCTCTTCATAATGGCGAATTTTCAAGTTGTCCTCTAACAGTCTATATAGGACGTTATTATTGAAAAAAAGAAGCGGACTGTCTCCGTGTCAACTTGAAGGCTTCGCCAGAGGCCTATACACAACCACAGAGAACAGCCCGCTGTGTCAGCGAGTTGTTTTCTCCGTGCCTGTTGGTATGTTGTTGATCTGGCGAATCTACAAGTTGAAGGCACTTCCTTTTCTAAATATAATGCAAAGATACACATTTTTTTAAAATTAAACATCTAATTCTCTAAAAAATGACAGGAAGCTTACGTGTATTTGATTTTTCTGGCAAATATTCAAGTTGTAAGCATCCCTGCCATTGATTTACAAAGGCAGAAGATAATCTCCACCAATTGTATTTCAATTGCAAAATTATAAAGTAAAATTGGAATATTCAAATTTCCTCGCGCGCGCTAATATTATATAGATTATACATTGCGTACCTCAAAAAATGTCCATTTTGTATTAATTTGAACAGGCACTATTGATATTTTATGATTAATTAACACACGTAGATGCTTATAAATAATATTTTGGAACCATTTCTTGCCATGTAGCGACATCCAAAAAGACATCCACTATTGGTATGTTTAGGTCAATAGAACACGCTCCAAGGTCTGAGGTGTAATTGTTTTCAATATACCAATCTCTTACTTTCTTGAAATTGCACCTTTTTTCTTCTGTCCACCCCATTGCATTCCACCATTTGATAACTGTTGTGCGTGACATATTCATATATCTCGCACATCCTACTTTTGTTGCTTGTTCACCTTCTAAGAAACGATAAATGCGAACCTTAATGGCTGCTTTATTGTGCCATATCGGTGTTGTACTGTTATGAGGTCTTCCTGCTTTCATAACTACAAAATTACAATTAATTTGTCAGAATCCATTGTGTTTTGAAATTTGAAGTGAAAGTATATTGTGAACAAATGCGAGCAAAAGGATACACAATAAACGCTAAAAGAGACAGTAGAGGCAAGTATGTTGCTTATTCGATAGGTGACGGAAGGGCATGTTTTCAATCATCTAAATTGGGCTATGGTCGCGATTTGACTTTGTCAAGAATTGAGACCACTTGGAACAAATTACATGTCGTTAGTATCAAGCAAAGAGGAAAAGTCGAATATATCTATACCACCGACTACAATGCCAGAATCCCATTTTCGATTCCTATGGAACTTGATGACATCATTCAGAAAAACATAATCGTTCCTGATGAAGAATGGGATGATGACGATTTGGATGATGGCGAAGAATGGGAAGAAGAACTCGCTGATCGTCCAAGAGTAGCGAGAGCAGCCGCAGCTATGCTTATAGGTCTGATGTTGCCAAATGGATATGATGGTGTCGTTGCTGCCACAGGCGGCGGAGGAGTTCACGGAGAACTGACAAGATGGGATGGTCCTGAACAACCAACAAAAGATACTTACATTCAGAGGGCTAAACAAGCAGCAATTGATGCATCCAATTATTATCGTCCTAATCGCAAAAGTAAGAACTGCAATAGAAGACGTTAATTCTTTTCCCTTTTTTCTTTCTTATTTGTTTGTTTTTCATTAACTTTGCAACTGAGTTGAGACAACGTTTCCTCTATATACAACAAGGTTTTATGATAGAAAAAGACATGATACTGCCAAACGGCAAGACTGTCGAGCAAGCTGAAGAAGCCACTCGCAAGAAAATAGAAAGCATCTATATAGATTGCTGGAAAAAAGGTATTTCCGTGCCATTCTTTGATGACAAGGGGAATACATTCCTTGCTAATCCAGATGGTAGCGAGGATGAAGCTGATTTAGATTATGAAACTCGCGAATATACCATCATTAAACGTATTGCAGAACCAGGTCAGGGAAGATTTGCTTATCTATTAGACAAAATAAGATGAGAAGACCAGAATTTACTGTTATAGCAGGTCCTAATGGAGCAGGCAAGAGTTCTTTGCATCCATATTATGTAAATACACCATCATTTGATGGTGACAAATTGGCTATGCAATTACGTGAGGCACACCCCGATTGGTCGGAGCAATGGATTACGAGTACGGTTGCATATGAATTGGAAAAACAAAAGAAAGAAGCCCTAGCACATAGAAAAGATTTTGCATTCGAAACCAATTTTTCATCAGAAATGGTGAATAATATGATTAAGGAATTCAAGAATGCGGGATATAAAATATCTCTTTGCTATTTTGGACTTTCTTCCGTAAAGGAATGTTTCAATCGTGTTTCTCAGAGGAAAATATCAGGAGGACATGATGTTTCCGGCGATGTGATACGTTTTAACTACTACGAGGGATTGAACAATTGTCGAAAATATATTGGTCTTTTTGATAAAGTTACTTTTATTGATAGCAAAAAAAAATACGGTTCGGTTGTCGCTATCCATATTTCAAATGGCAACATACACAGCGTAAGTTCAGATATACCAGAATGGTTCAAAGATCAATTCCTTGATGTGTTTAATAAGCTACAACATGTCTCCATAAACAATGGACAGATTGTATCTAATAAAAAGCACATTGAATCAAAAAATAATAGTCTTTTACGAGAAGCCGTGCAGGCTGTCGTTGAAAGAATCCAGGCTCCAGGAGCACGTTGTTTCACGGAAGAACAAATATCTGTTATAGAAAGATACAAAAATGGAACAGAAATAGGCGTTTCCAAAGAACAACTGCTATTGTTATGGAGTGAAGTTGCCAAAGAACTAGAAGGTAAAAGGGGAATAATGCAGAAATGGATAGACGATGGTCATCAAGAGTTAATAGATGTCTGGAATGGCAATGTTCGCGAATCTCATGTCGGGTTGCACAGACGTTAAAAACTATTATAAAGCCGTTATTGATTTTACAATATTTTTATAATCTAATGCAGAAGTATTTCCTTTTTTCTATTTGATAAAGTTACAGTCCACCACGTAGACCATAATTTCATGGCATAGACTGATTAGTACTTTGTATAGACCATGTAGTCCATTATGTGTACAGAATAGTCCACCGCATAGACACATTTATAATATATAATAATAATGTTATAATACATTTTCTTAGTCCACGTGGTGGACTTTGCGCAATGGACTTCAAAATAAGGGAAGAAATAGAATTATACAATTCTATTTCAAAAAGTGGGGACTTCCCCACACCCCACAAAAAAAAGCTGCCCCTTGATTCTTAACCTCCATACATTTTTAGACCTCTAGCTCATTTTACAATAACTGTAACGATTTCGCTGACAGGATACACTTAGAGGTAAAAAATAAAAACACCCAATCTTACATTTTTAGGTGTAAAATTGGGTGTTAATTTTGTAACTACCTAGTAATCAGGTGATATCGCGGAGAGAACAGGATTCGAACCTGCGAACCGGTTTTGCCGGTTACACGCTTTCCAGGCGTGCCTCTTCAACCACTCGAGCACCTCTCCTAATAGTATTTATGATAGCGACACAATGGGCTTCCAATTGTTTGCGGATGCAAAGGTAATGAAAAAAAATCAAACCTGCAAGGATGTAGGGGCTTTTCTTATCTCCGTTACAGTGAGGACACCGTCACTTACGTTGAAACGCACGTCCGCACCTGCATACTCCATACCATAGGTACGGTGCGGGTCGTCATGATAATGCGGGCGGGGGTCCTGCGCCAGGATGCCGGTGAGCAATTCCTTGTCTATACCAGCCGGAAACTGTTGACAGGCTTCGTCGCTGAACACTACTTTTAGCGGTTGCCATGATACATCATCTGTGAAGCCCGCCCTCACGTCAGGGTGCGAGTCAGTATAAGGTATATAGGGTTTTATATCATATATCGCCGTGCCATCCATGAGGTCTGCGCCACACACATGTATGACCGGCGCATCAGCACAGTCATAGTCTATGCGCTCTATACGCACCGACGACAAGCCCAAGGGATTGGGACGGAACGGGCTGCGCGTGGCAAACACTCCCAGATGCTTATTACCCCCCAGTCTCGGAGGCCTTACAGTGAGCGAACTGCTTTTGCTGCACTGCCATATCAGCCACAGATAGTCAAAGCCTTCCAGTCCACGGATGGCATCAACGGAACGGTATTCTTTGGAGAACACTATGTATCCCGGCAACTGTTCTACCACGCCTGCCTGCCGTGGTATGCCAAACTTTGTCTTGAACGGACTATGGAATGTTGCTACCGGTTCCATGCCTTACCTCTCCATCTTTTGCTTTATGACACTCTCTATAAGTTCTGCAGTGCCCTCCCATCCAAGCATGGATGAGTTAACGCACAAGTCATAGCTTGCTGCCGCACCCCATTTCTTTGAAGTGTAGAAGTTATAGTATGCGGCACGCTGCGCCTCACAGCGTTCTATGTAACGCCGAGCCTCGCTCTCCGAAATTTTTTGACGCTCCGCCACAACACGCACACGGTCTACATCATCGGCAGTAATGAACACTGAGAACAGCCCCTGCTTGTTACGCAGTATATAATCGGCGCACCGGCCCACGAAAACACAGTTCTCGGTCTTCGCCGCCTTGAATATCACCTCGCTCTGTATCTGGAACAGTTCCTCCTGCGACATGCTGTTGCTATAGAATTCATTGAACATTCTGCCCAGACGTCCTGAGAAGGCTCCGAAGAGAGTCTTCAGCGTACCATGACTTTCGTCCTGTTGCTCAAAAATCTTCGGGTTAAAGCCACTACGCTCCGCTGCCATATTTATAAGTTCATGGTCATAGAACTTACAACCAAGGTCGACGGCCAGTTTCTTTGCTATCTCACAACCGCCGCTGCCAAGCTGGCGTCCCACACTGATTATCAGGTTATCCATTGTATTTATCTATATGTATTCTTCTGAATTTCCTCACATATATCCACAGCATCACGTATGCCATGACGGCGGCTATGCCGTCAGACACAGGCAGGGCAAGCCATATACCGTCGAGCCCCAGGAATGGGGGCAGTATGGCAATGAGCGGCACCAGTATCAGCATCTGCCTTGACAGGCTGAGGAAGATGCTCACCTTTGCCTTGCCTATGGACTGGAAGAAGTTTGTTATCACCATCTGCGCCCCGATTATAAGGAACAGCGCCATGTTATATCTCATTGCCACCACCGACTTTTCTGTCAGTTCGGCATCTGAGGTAAACAGGCTCACACACTCTTCCGGCAACAGCATGGCAATAAAGAAGCCTACGGCACACACTGCCGTACCTGCCATGATTGCCAGCCTCAGCACCTCAAACATACGATAGTAGTTCTCTGCTCCGTAGTTATATCCGGCAATAGGCTGCATACCCTGGCACACGCCCATCGTCACCATCACGAAGACAAAGCACACGCGGTTGGCTATGCCGTATGCACCCACCGCCATGTCACCACCATATTGCATAAGGCTGTTATTGATAAAGATGACCACCAGACACGCACAGGCATTCATGGCAAACGGTGATATGCCGATACCTATTATATTACGCACTATGGGCATCTCCACACGGAACTTGGAATAGTCAAAGTGCAGGAACTCCTTCTTGTCGCCAAACAGTTTCCATTGCCATGCTAACGCCATCATCTGCGCCAGTATGGTGGCGTATGCCGCACCCCTTATGCCGAGATGCAGGGTATAGATGAAGAGCGGGTCAAGTATGGCGTTTATCAGCACCGTGAAGATGGTTATATACATGGCCACGCGAGGCTTGCCTGCAGAGCGCAGCACCGCGTTGAGTCCCAGATAGAGGTGGGTGACGGCGTTGCCCAGAAGTATTATGACCATATACTCACGTGCGTATGGCAGCGTGGCATCGCTGGCACCGAAGAAACGCAGTATGGGGTCAAGAAACAGCAGCCCTACCCCACCGAATATCACACCAATGATGATATTCAGCATCACGCAGTTGCCCAAGATACGGTTGGCTATGTCATAGTCGCGCTGTCCCAGTTTCACACTGAGGAATGCCGACGAGCCCACGCCTATGGCTGCACCGAATGCCGCCGAGAGGTTCATGAACGGAAAGGTGATGGCCAGTCCGGATATAGCCAAGGCACCCACGCCCTGACCTATAAAGATACTGTCCACCATATTATATAATGATGATGCCACCATTGCAACTATCGCAGGCAAGGCATACTGCACCAGCAGTCTGCCCACGGGTTTGGTCCCAAGTTCCAAGGCGGCTTTCTTGTTACTTTGTTTGTTCATACTTATGTGCAAAGGTAATGAAAAAAAGAAAGAACGGCAAAAGAAATATTTTTTTTCTTGCATCACTTGCGTCTTTTAATAATTAATGCTAACTTTGGGGATAGGAAAACAACAAAAACATACTACTATGAACAAACCATCCACTGACAACACCGCCTGCCGTGAGCAGGGGTATATGAGTATGGCCGTCAATGCCAGCATAGAGAACATAGAGCAGGGCGGCGGACCGTTTGGTGCCGTCATCGTAAGACGTGGAACAGACGGCAAGGCCGACGAAGTCATTTCCGTAGCCGGTAACAGCGTAACCAATGACAACGACCCCACTGCCCACGCTGAGGTAAACGCCATAAGGGAGGCTTGCCGGCAACTGGGGCGCTTCAGTCTTGACGACTGTGAGATATACTGCTCATGCGAGCCATGCCCCATGTGCCTGGGCGCCATATACTGGGCAAGGCTGCGCCATGTGTACTATGCCTGCACGAGGAAGGACGCGGAGGATGCCGGTTTCAGTGACAACATGATATATGAGGAACTGGAACAGCCTGCGGACAAGCGCCGGCTGCCTACTGAGCAACGCGGACGCGAAGAAGCCATCGAGGCTATGAGGCGCTGGAAGGCAAAACTGGACAAGACTGAGTACTAACCGCTTCTACGACATCTATCATAAAGGCATCTGTGTATAGTTCACACAGAAGAAAAAAGCCAGCCGCACCGTATAATGGCGTGGCTGGCTTTTAATCTTTTATTATGCTCCTGCGGAGCAGAAATCAGAGAAAATCTTTTAGACAATCTTTGGAGCCTGTCGGCTCAGAAATATTTCTGGCTCGAAGAGCCTGAGATTATAAAAAAGATTCGTTCTATTTGATTGATTTGCTTCAAAAACAAGAAGTGTAAATCCGCTTTTATATAATCCGTTCCATCCACATAATCCGTGGTCGCAAAATTAAAGTGGTCGTTTTCGTGTATATGTAACTTGTAATGCAAGGTGTATGCCTGTGCTGTGTTCGGTTGTGCTCGCACACAGTATCTTTGTTCAAATTTTTTCGTGATTTTCTTTGTTCGTTTCATATTTTTTTCTTAGCTTTGCCCTTGAAAGCAGTTAGTCCATGGGTTGGGCTGTGTTTTCAAGACATATTGGTTTGATGCACATACGGCAATGCCTCGCGAAGGCACCACCGCCATGACATCAAGAAAGGGCGTTTACGAAACGTTAGTCTTCTTTGTCTGAAAATCTGGTAAATTTTCAAATGTTGTAAGAAGATAGCGCAATCGGAACGTCCACGTGGGTGATTTTATATCACGATAGCCACCTTTTATATATTGTTGTATATAATAAGGTGTTGTACTCGTATATAATATCTCTTGGCGTGGGCTAACTGGTTGCTTATCCTTACAACAAGGTTTACCAGAGCCTCAGACAAGGGATAAGCGAAGAGTACAGCACCCACGTCTTTTTCATTCCTAAAAATCTTTATTAACCGCTGATTCCGGGGTGGCTGCAGGCATAAAAACTATAATCATTATGTCAAACAAAACTAACGAACAAATTGAAAGAAACAAATTTTCTGTTGAACCAGGTCCACAAAAAATACAAAAAACTACCAAAAAAACACTTCCTGAAAAACGACCTCTAAAGTCTGGACAACAAATATTGGGAGATTAATTTCAAAAACTATTACTATTATGAACATCGCAGATTTTATACAATTAGGATTGCTATTTGTTGCAGTTGCTTCAATTTATGTATCCCAGCAAAAAGACACTAAGCAACGCAAACTACAGATGTTTGCAGAGTACACACGAAGGTATCAAGACATTTTCTTGCATATTCCCGATGAGATGTTTGACAATCAAACAGGAAAGCTAAACCTTAGGATTAAGAAGTACATGAGACTCTATTTCGACCTTTGCAGTGAAGAGTATCATTTGTGGCAGGAGGGGGAAATACCCGACAAGGTATGGAATATATGGGTTGAAGGAATGCAAATAGCATGCAATAACGAGATTAGCAGAAATGCCTGGAATCTTCTAAAAGGAGAATACAACAGGGAATTCTGGAGATATTTTCAAAATAATGTAATAGACAAAAAAACTACAGATTATGCAAATCAAGATGAAAAGTAATAAGCATTACATTCGTTCCCTCCTCACTCTCCTTCTGCTCATGTGCGCCACTATCACCTTCGCCCATGCTTTTGCGGTAAGCAACAGTGATGGTAAGACTATCTATTACAATTTTAACAGTGACGGAAGTTCTGTTTATGTTACATACAGGGGAACTAAATACACTAGTTATTCCAATAGGTACACAGGAGATGTTGTCATTCCAGAAACCGTAACATACGGTGGTAAAACTTACATCGTGAGCAGCATCGGCTCTTCTGCGTTCTATTACTGTAGCGACCTGACCTCGGTAAGCATCGGCAACAGCGTGACAAGCATCGGCTCTCAGGCGTTCGAAGGCTGCAGCGGCCTGACCTCGGTAACCATCGGCAACAGCGTGACAAGCATCGGCTATTATGCGTTCCATGGCTGCAGCGGACTGAAAAAGGTTATTGTTCCTGATATAGAGAATTGGTGCAGTATTAAATTTGCCATTTATACTGACAATCCGCTGTACTATGCACATCATCTTTATAGCGATGAAAATACGGAGATAACGAAACTTGTCATTCCAGATGGCGTGACCACCATCGGCTCTTCTGCGTTCAGAAATTGCAGCAGCCTGACCTCTGTAACCATCCCCAACAGTGTGACCAGCATCGGCTCTTCTGCATTCGACAACACGAGAATAAAGTCTCTGACGATAGGTAGTGGCATACAGACTATAGCATCCAATGCTTTTGGATATGACTCTTCTGACTCTGGTGCCAAGCCTGTAAAAGTAATCTGGCTGGCAAATACTCCACCGAGTGGATATACAAATGCAGGAGGAACTATAAACTATGTGCCAAATGACTCTTATAGCGGTCTCAGCAATACGAAGATATACCCGTTCCTTAGTAGTATGTTTGAGGTGGATGGTATAAAATACGTACCGGTAAGCCCGTCGGAGCGCACTTGTGATGCGATAGACTGCGTTTATAATGAGTCTGCCGAGAATACCAAGATAGGTAATACGGTTACATATAAAAATGTAACTATGACGGTAAAAAATGTAGGGAACGATATCTGCTCTGGTAATACTTACATCAAGACTTTAGAATATAACTTTGATGGTCCTATCGGATCTTATGCGTTCTCTGACTGCAGTGGACTGAAATCAGTAACCATAGGCAACAACGTGACCAGCATAGGAAACGATGCGTTCTATTGCTGCAGTGGACTGACCTCGGTGACCATCCCCAACAGTGTGACCAGCATCGGCGGATGGGCGTTCTATTGCTGCAGTGGACTGACCTCTGTGACCATCCCCAACAGTGTGACTAGCATAGGTATGTTAGCGTTCTCAGGCTGTAGCGGACTGACATCGGTGACCATCCCCAACAGTGTGACCAGCATCAGTTCTTCTGCGTTCTCCGGCTGCAGCGGACTGAAATCAATAACATGGAATGCGAAGAATTATCCTGCATTCTCAAGTGCTTCATCCAGTCCTTTCTATAATATAAGAACTCTAATAACGGAATTTATTATAGGTGATGAAGTGACAAGTATTCCTGAATACATGTGTTATGAAATGAGCAACCTAAAATCGATGACCATTCTCAACAGCGTGACCAGCATCGGCTCAGATGCGTTCAACGGTTGCAGTGGACTGCAAAAGGTTATTGTTCCAAATATTGATATAAAGAATTGGTGCAATATTAAATTTGCCAGTTCTACTGCCAATCCGCTGAGCTTTGCACATCACCTGTATAGTGATGAGAATACGGAGATAACGAAAGTTGTCATACCAGATGGTGTGACCAGCATCCCCAATTATGTATTCTCTGGCTGCAGCGGCCTGACCTCGGTGACCATCCCCAACAGTGTGACAACCATCGGCTCTTATGCGTTCTCTGGCTGCAGCGGTCTGACATCGGTGACCATCCCCAACAGCGTGACCAGCATCGGCTCTGAAGCGTTCTTAGGCTGCAGCGGCCTGAAAAAGGTTATTGTTCCAAATATCGATTTAAAGAATTGGTGCAGTATTAAATTTAGTAATTCAACTGCCAATCCGCTGTTCTACGCACATCATCTTTATAGTGATGAGAATACGGAGATAACGAAACTTGTCATACCAGATGGTGTGACCAGCATCCCCAATTATGTATTCTCTGGCTGCAGCGGCCTGACCTCGGTGACCATCCCCAACAGTGTGACAACCATCAGTTCTTCTGCGTTCTATAATTGCAGCGGCCTGACCTCGGTGACCATCCCCAACAGTGTGACAACCATCAGTTCTTCTGCGTTCAACGGTTGCAGTGGACTGCAAAAGGTTATTGTTCCAAATATTGATATAAAGAATTGGTGCAGCATTACATTTGGCAGTTCATCTGCCAATCCGCTGAGTTTTGCACATCACCTGTATAGTGATGAGAATACGGAGATAACGAAACTTGTTATTCCAAACGATGTTACCAGCATTAACTCTTATGCTTTCTATGGCTGCAGCGGACTTACATCAGTGACCATCGGTAACAGCGTGACCAGCATCGGCTCTTCTGCGTTCTATGACTGCAGCGGTCTGAAAAAGGTTATTTATCCAAATTTCGATATAAAGAAATGGTGCAGTATTACATTTGGCAGTCCATCTGCCAATCCGCTTTATTATGCCCATCATCTTTATAGCGATGAGAATACGGAGATAACGAAACTTGTCATTCCAGATGGTGTGACCAGCATCGGCAATTATGCGTTCTATGGCTGCAGCGGCCTGACCTCGGTGACCATCCCCAACAGTGTGACAACCATCAGTTCTTCTGCGTTCTATGGCTGCAGCGGCCTGACCTCTGTGACCATCCCCAACAGCGTGACCAGCATCGGCTCTTATGCGTTTGATGGCTGCAGCGGCCTGACATCGGTAACATGGAATGCAAAGAACTATCCTGCGTTCTCCAGTTATTCGTCAAATCCTTTCTATGGCATAAGGAGTCGGATAAAGGAATTTATTATAGGTGATGAAATGACAAGTATTCCATCATATATGTGTTATGAAATGAGCAACTTAAAATCCATAACCATCCCCAACAGCGTGACCAGCATTGGGACTAATGCGTTCTCTGGCTGCAGCGGCCTTACGTCTGTAAGGTTTGAGAACAGCAAGGATAACACTCCTATAGTCTTAGAAAACAATAAGGTGTTCTCAGACTGTCCGCTTGACGAGTTGTATATAGGAAGGAAACTAAGCTATACGAAGACAAGCAGCGCAGGGTATTCTCCGTTCTACAAAAAAACTACGCTGCGCTCAGTGAAGTTTACTAACAAGGAGACGGAGATTTCTGACTATGAGTTTTATGGTTGCACGAACCTGACTGACGTGAGCATGGGCGACGGAGTGAAGTCAATAGGCGCATACGCCTTCAGCGGTTGCAGCAGTCTGGAGCACTTCACCTGTGGCAGGCAACTGGAGAGTATAGGCAAGGAGGCTTTCTCTGACTGTACGTCAATGACGAAATTCAGGACCAGAGCTGCCGTACCTCCGACGTGCGGTGCGCAGGCGCTTGACGACATCAACAAGTGGGAGTGTACGCTGTACGTTCCGACAGAAAGCATAGACGACTATCAGGCGGCAGACCAGTGGAAGAACTTCTTCTTCATAGAGAAATTCCGCGTGGAAGGCGACAGCAACGGCGATGACGTGGTCAACGCAAAAGACTACTCTGGTGTGGCAAGCTATATTATGGGCGAAACCCCGGAGGAGTTTGACGCAGAGGCAAGCGACGTGGATGAGAACGGTGACATAGACGTAAGGGATAACGTAGGCATAGCCAACATCATAACAACAGGCTCTATATATGGCGGCATAAGCAACAACGCAAAGGCTGCCATGAGCAAGGGCACGGCAATGCCTGCGACCGACGAGAGTGACGCGGAGAACGTGATATACGTGGAGAATGTCAGCGGCAGCAAGAACTCTCAGGTAGAGCTGTCAGTTCGTATGAGAAACGCCAGCGACATACGCGGCTTCCAGTTTGACTTGTATCTGCCGGAGGGTGTGACAATGGCGAACAATGCCAAGGCTTCTCTGTCATCAGACAGGCTTGCCGCCGGCGATGCACACATGCTGATGGCAGACGAGATGAGTGACGGTGCGGTGCGCTTCCTCTGCAGCTCAATGAACGACGAGAACTTTGCAGGAGGTGACGGCGAGATAGCAACCCTGACGGTCAACATAGCCGACAACGTGGCAGTCGGTGACTATGACGTAGTGGTGAAGAACGCCCTGATGACTGAAACTGACATCAGCAGGTCATACGAGGCTGACGATATCAAGAGCACACTGACGGTATTAGACCAGACGGGCGTAGAGACCGTCACAGCCGATGACGAGCGTCGCGATGGCACCATCTACACCGTAGGCGGTCAGCTGGTGGGCAAGAAAGCAACCACAAGCCAGCTGAGGAAAGGCGTTTACATCCGTAACGGCAAGAAGTTTGTCGTGAAGTAACATGTAGATAGAGTACAAACCGCAACAGTTTTACACAAAAGCACATAAAACAACAAACGGCTGAAGAAATAAATCTTCAGCCGTTATTGTTTATATCGTCACCCCAAAAGCGGTTACTATCGTTAAGATAAGGAATATTCAACAAAGAGACATTTGCACTGAGCAAGAGGTTTTTTCTATAATAATTTATGAATAATTCTTGCGTCCCTACGGTAGCAAGCGTCTCCTTACGTCGCCGAGCGTATGGTCAATTTATGGCAATTCATGTTCAAAAAAATATATGAATACGGTGTAGAATTAGACTTGATTTATGTTAACCGATGACAAAAATGTCCTATTTTGGACCTTCCGTTAACGCCTCATGCTCGCGATATTTGAAAATTATTTCCTGCTGGCCGCGTACAGCGAAATCTACGGAGGGTTGTAACTGTCTGATAATCAGTAGTAGGTTCTGGGAAAGCATGAAAAAACGATGGTTTTTGCGTCGCAAAAGCTATGCTTTCAGGGTGTAAAAGCTATCATTTCTCATCGTGAAAGCTATCGAATGACACTGTAAAAGCTATGCTTTCACGAAAAAGAAGATGAAAAATGATGATTTTTGCCCATTCAAAAGGTCATTTTCCTCCTAGTTTGCGTTTTTTTGTTGACAAAAATAAAAAGGCGAAATGACAAAAATGTCCTATTTTAAGGTATGTCTGCAGAAAAGGCGATAAGGCGACAGTAGGTATGTTTTTATGTCCGCAAACAAATCTTTTGGGCGATTTAGTTGTATATGTCAACTGAAAGTTGTAATTTTGCACCACGATTTACAATAAACGAAACAAAATGGCTTATAACTTACTTAAAGGAAAACGTGGCATCATTTTCGGTGCACTTAACAATCAGTCAATAGCATGGAAAGTAGCAGAGCGCGCCGTGGAAGAGGGTGCTGAGATAGTACTCACCAACACCGCTGTGGCTATACGCATGGGTACACTTGACGAACTGGCGAAGAAGACCAACGCCAAGGCAATGATACCTGCCGACGCTACAAGCGTAGAAGATCTGGAGAACCTGTTTACCGAGGCACAGAAGGCACTCGGCGGCAAGATAGACTTCGTGCTCCACTCATGCGCCATGTCGGTCAACATGCGCAAGAAACGCACATACGACGACCTTGACTATGGTTTCCTTGACAAGACTCTCGACATATCAGCAATATCTTTCCACAAGATGATACAGGTGGCAAAGAAGCTCGACGCTATATCTGAAGGCGGCTCTATCGTGGCTCTCACATACGTGGCAAGTCACCGTACATTCTTCGGATATAACGATATGGCCGACGCTAAGGCTCTGCTGGAGTCTATCACACGCTCATTCGGCTACATATACGGCCGCGAGAAGGGCGTGCGCATCAACTGCATATCACAATCGCCTACACTGACCACCGCCGGAGGCGGCATCAAGGGCTTCGACGGTATGCTTGACTTCGCCGACCGTATGTCACCACTGGGCAATGCATCTGCTGACGACTGCGCCGACTACTGCATGACTCTCTTCTCTGACCTTACGAAGAAGGTGACGATGCAGACGCTCTTCCATGACGGAGGCTTCTCTAACATGGGTATGTCTCTCAGAGGCATGGAGCAGTACAACAAGTCGTTCATACCTGAGAACACTGACGAGAACGGCAAAATTGTTTACGGATAATTATTCAAAGTGATGAGTTATGAATTATGAGTTTCCCCTCATATTCATAACTCATTATACTTAAGGCACACGGCCTAACTCACAACATTTAACTCTTAACTCATAACTCTTAACTTTTTTACAAAGTAAAAACGATGGGTGGTTTTTTCGGAACAATACAAAAGGAACGCTGCGTAGAGGAACTGTTCTATGGTATAGACTATCAGTCACACCTCGGAACTAAGCGTGGCGGTATGGCTACTTACAGCAAGGAGACCGGAGGTTTCCGCCGTTCCATACACAATCTGCAAAGCTCTTATTTCCGCACTAAGTTTGAGGAGGAGCTGCCACGCTTCTTCGGCGAGCAGGGCATAGGAGTCATCTCTGACACCGACGCGCAGCCACTGCTGATGAACTCTCATCTGGGCAGGTTTGCCATAGTGACCGTGGGCAAGATAAACAACGCAGAGGAGATAGCCGAGACACTGCTGAGCCAGAACATGGTGCTGTCAGAGTTCTCTTCCGGCCGCATCAATCCTACGGAGCTTATAGGACTGCTCATCATCAAGGGCAAAAACTTTGTGGACGGCATAGAGAACGTGTACCGCTCCGTGAAAGGCTCGTGCTCCATGCTCATACTGACTGACCACAGCGTGATAGCCGCACGCGACCTGTGGGGACGCACCCCTATCGTGATAGGCAAGAAAGAGGGGGCTATGGCCGCCACGTCTGAGACATCGGCTTTCCCCAATCTGGGTTACGAGATAGAGCACTACGTGGGTCCGGGCGAGATAGTAGAACTGACGGCCGACGGCATGACTACGCTGCGCAAGGCTGAGGAGCAGATGCAGGTATGCTCGTTCCTGTGGATATACTACGGTTTCCCAACTTCTTTCTATGAGGGCAAGAACGTTGAGGAGGTGCGTTACAACACCGGTTACATCATGGGACAAGAGGATGATACCGAGGTGGACAACGCCGGTGGCATACCAGACTCAGGTCTGGGTATGGCAACAGGTTACGCCGCAGGCCACAAGGTGCCTTACCAGCGCTGCATATCAAAGTACACCCCTACATGGTCGCGCTCATTCATGCCGACGAACCAGAACACACGTAACTTTGTGGCGAAGATGAAGCTGATACCTAACAAGGCTATGCTGGCAGGCAAGCGCTGCCTCTTCTGCGATGACTCCATCGTGCGCGGCACTCAGCTGAGGGAGAACACGAAGATACTGAAGGAACTGGGAGCTAAGGAGGTACATATGCGCATAGCGTGTCCGCCGCTTATCTGGGGTTGTCCGTTTATCAACTTCTCTGCATCTAAGAGTGAGTTGGAGCTCATCACACGCCGCATAATACAGGACTTTGAGACTGGCAACAAGGAGGCTACGATGCTGGCTGACGCTGACACCACAGAGACACATGCCATACCTGAGGAGCGCCTGAAGGCATACGCCACCACCGACTCACCAGAGTACAAGGCCATGGTGGCAGAGATAGCCAAGCGCCTGAACCTCGACTCTCTGAAGTTCACTAAGCTTGAGACAATCATCGAGACCATAGGTCTGCCAAAGTGCAAGGTATGCACACACTGCTTTGACGGCAGTTCGGCACACACTATATAAAGAATAAGGTGTAAAGAATAAAAGGAGTAAAGGAGTTAAGAAGTTAAGGAGTTAAGACATTACAATCAGACTGCATATAGTCTATGGCATTTGTCTTAACTCCTTAACTTCTTAACTCCTTTACTCCTTAGTTCCTTACTCCCTTAACTCCTTAACTCCTTATCCCCCCTAACTCCTTATCGACATTCAATATGCCGCTCTGTACTTGCCGTCATCCTTATCTTCGAGCATCGACAGATAGCTGTGGTATCTTGACTCAGATATGTAATGTTCCTCCACTGCCTTTATCACGGCGCATCCCGGCTCATGGGTATGCGTACAGTCAGAGAAACGGCAGTCCTTTGAGAAGTGGAATATCTCCTTGAAATAAGATGTCAGTTCTGTGCGGTCTATATCAAAAGTGCCGAAGCCGCGTATGCCGGGCGTGTCTATAATCCATCCACTTGGCATATCACCACGACTTAACGCATCATCAAGCGGTATCATCTCACTGAACGTGGTGGTGTGTGTGCCCTGACCGTGCGCCTCGCTTATGTCGGCTGTACGCAGGTTGGCATCAGGCACGAGCGCATTGATGATGGTACTCTTCCCCACTCCACTGTTTCCGCTGAACAATGTTATCTTCCCCTCAACACTATTACGCAACTGCTCCATGCCTTCACCAGTGAGAGCCGACACAGCTATGCTGTCATACCCCACAGTGTCATACAGCGTGCGCAGCATATCAAGATAATGCTGCTCGTCAGCGTCGAGTATGTCAATCTTGTTGAACACCAACGTAACGGGTATCCTGTAAGCCTCGGCAGAGGCAAGGAAACGGTCAATAAACGTAGTGTTGGTCTCAGGGTTCTTCACCGTGACGATGAGCATAGCCTGATCCACGTTGGCAGCTATGATATGACTTTGCTTTGACAGGTTGATAGACTTGCGTATGACATAGTTCCTACGGTCCTCTATATCGGTAATCCACAAGTTGGCCTTACCGTCAGAGTTGCCCGTATCATCGCCACTCAGCGTCACCCTGTCGCCCACGGCAATAGGATTGGTGCTACGTATGCCCTTCAAGCGAAAGTTACCCTTCACCTTACAGTCATACGTAGCACCATCGTCGGTAAGTACCGTGTACCAGAAACCTGTATTCTTTATTACCAGTCCGCGCACTTACACAGTCATAATTTCCTTGTTCTTATCCTCTATCAGAGCGTCGAGCTTGGCAATATACTTGTCGTGTACCTTCTGCAAATCGTTCTCGGCGTCCTTCTCTATATCCTCAGACAGACCGTCCTTTATAGCCTTCTTCAGCTTATCCTTGATATCGCCGCGCACATTGCGCACCTCTATCTTCGCCTTCTCGGCAATCTTGCCGCACTGCTTCACGAGTTCCTTACGGCGCTCCTCTGTAGGCTGAGGAATGGCAAGGCGTATAACTTCGCCGTTATTGTCGGGCGTAATACCCACCTCTGAGTCCATTATGGCTTTCTCTATGTCACGGATAGCTTTCTTGTCCCATGGCTTTATGGCTATGGTGCGTGCATCAGGAGTTGACACATTGGCCACCTGGTTGAGCGGTACCATCATACCGTAAGACTCTACTTTTATACCATCAAGAATGGCTACATTGGCACGGCCGGCGCGGATACGCGACAGCTGCTCCTCTAAGAACATGGCTGCCATCTCCATGCGCTCCTCCGCATCTTGGAGTATTTCTTTTACGTCTAACATATAAATATATTCGTTTCTTCGGTTATTCTATGTCTGCAAAGGTACATTTTTATTTTTAATTACACAAATTTTTATCTATCCTTATTTTGTGGTATGAATAAAATCTTGTAATTTTGTATATTGTTGATATGAAAAGAATTTTTCCACTACTTATATTATTACTGCTTACTGCCAGCTCTTGCATAAGAAAAGCCGCCGACACGACGGCCGACGGCAGCGAGCTTGCCATGCGTCATGCACGGCTTTTATCAGTTAAGGAGCATAAAGGATATGTCACTGTGTCAATCACTGACCCATGGGACAGCACACACGTGTTGCACCGCTATGTGCTGGTACCAAGGGACCAGGCCATGCCGGCGTCACTGCCCGAGGGCGACGTGATACGCACACCGGTGACCTCGGCTGCGGTATATACCTCTGTACACTGCGGACTGCTTGACGAACTGGGTGCATACGGATGTATCAAAGGTGTGTGCGACCTCAGATATATCAACCTGCAGAAAGTGCATGACGACGTAAGAAGAGGAACCATACGCGACCTTGGAGAGACCATGACGCCTAACATTGAGGCAATAATGGAACTGAGACCTGACGTCATACTGCTGTCACCTTTTGAGAACAGCGGCACATACGGCAAGACAGGCAAGATGGGCATACCTCTCATAGAGTGTGCCGACTACATGGAGGCGTCGCCACTGGCACGCGCCGAGTGGATGCGCTTCTATGGAATGTTGTTCGGATGCGAGGAAAAAGCCGACAGTCTGTTCAGCGACATTGAGCGCAACTATAATGAGACAAAGCGTCAGGCTGCCAGCGTCAAGAGCCGTCCTACGGTCGTGACAGAGATGAAGATTGGCAGCACATGGTATGTGGCAGGTGGTATGAGCACTGTAGGAATACTCATCAGCGATGCAGGCGGTGACTACGTATTCAAGGACGTAAGAGAGAGCGGCGCGCTGCCCTACAGTCCTGAGAAGGTGTATGAGAAGGCGAGGGAGGCCGACTACTGGCTTATAAAATACAACCAGGCTACAGACATGACACTGGCAGACCTGCGCTCCATGTGGAGTATGAACGCACGAATGAAGGCTTACTCCACAAAAAGCATATATTGCTGCAACCTATCATCCACCCATTTCTTTGAGGAGACACCGTTTCATCCCGATGTATTGCTGAGGGAGTATGTCAACATATTTCATCCTGAACTACGGGAGGGCGAGCTAACTCTGAAATACTACAAACAGGTGAAGGAATGAAAAGCTTTGAGCGAGGCATAAAGACAAATATACTACTGACAGTGTTGCTGGTATTGCTGGTCGTTCTCAACCTTGTATTTGGTTCGGTCAACATACCCTTGAGCCGTCTGCTGCGCATCCTGCTCGGCGAGGATGAGCAAAGCAGTTGGGCTTATATCGTATGGGAAAGTCGCATACCACAGATACTGACAGCAGCACTGTGCGGTGCATCACTCGCCACTGCCGGTCTGTTGCTGCAGACCACTTTCCGCAACCCCCTGGCAGGACCGTCTATACTTGGTATAACAAACGGAGCCGGACTCGGCGTAGGTATCGTGATGCTCATCACCGGCGGCATAATAAGCATAGGCGGAAGCATGATTGCCGGTTTCATGGCTGTAATCACAGGAGCGCTTATCGGAGCCACTGCCGTTATAATGCTATTGCTTGCCTTCGCCACTGTGGTGCGTAACAACATCATGCTGCTCATTGTGGGCATCATGATAAGTTTCCTGGTGTCAAGCATGGTGATGCTGCTAAACTTCTTCGCCACGTCAGACAATATTCACAGCTATGTGATGTGGGGCATGGGCAGTTTCAGTGACGTAGGCATGGATGCCATGCCATACTTTGCAGCCACATGTGCCGTGGGGCTCATACTATCACTGCTGCTGATGAAGCCTCTCAATGCCATACTGCTCGGAGACTATTATGCAGCGAACTTGGGAGTGGACATCAAGCGCACCCGCCTGCTACTGCTTACCGCCACAGGCATACTCACCGCCGCCAGCACCGCCTTCTGCGGACCGATAGCGTTCGTCGGACTGGCAGTGCCACACATAGCGCGAATGCTTACGAATACATCAGATCACACCATACTATTGCCTACTACGATGCTCACCGGAGCTGTAATATGTATGTTGTGCAACCTGATTTGCGTAATGCCCGAGAATACTGTCATCCCCATAAATGCCGTGACACCCATCTTCGGCGCGCCCGTCATTATATACATAATGGTGAAAGCCGGATACTCACAGAAATAAGAACTTACTTACCAAAACATCATGAGACAAAATAGATCAAACACTTCACACAGCATAAGAGCCTCATATATTTCATGCATACATGCTTTCTTACTCAACCTATTGCTGGCATACGTCATTTACATGGTATGCAGGGGCATCTTCTTTCTGGAGAATTACCATCTGTACAAGGAGTCATGGCAGCAACTGTCTTTTGGTGACATAATAAAAGGCGGACTGTTGTTTGACACTTCCGCCATATTATACACTAACGCTCTTTATGCCTTGATGATGCTACTGCCGCTACATCTTAAAGAACGCAACTCTTGGCAGTCATGTGCACGAGGTCTGTTCATCCTCGTCAACAGCATAGCAGTCATCTTGAACCTTACCGATGCCGTCTATTTCCAATATACTGGCAGACGTTCCACCACAAGCGTATTCAGGGAGTTCTCCAACGAGAACAACATTATAAGCATAGCCTCAACAGAACTACTCAACCACTGGTATTTAGTACTCGCAGGAGTGTTGCTGATATTCTGCCTATTCAAGTTCGCGCTCAAGGCCGAGGAACTACGTTTCTACAGTCACGGCAAGACATCTCTTTGCAAATACTACATTATACAGGTGATAGCCCTCGCCGTGTTCACACCTCTCTGCATAGCCGGTATGCGCGGCGGCTTCACCACGGCGGTGCGACCTATCACGATAAGCAACGCCAACCAATACGTCAACCACCCTACTGAGGCGGCCATAGTGCTCAATACTCCCTTCTCCTTCATCCGCACGATAGGCAAGGACGTATTCTCAGACCCGAAGTATTTCTCTCAGTCTGACCTTGACAAAATATACTCACCCGTACACAATGCCACAGCCGACGCCACAGCCACATCCAGCGTGGCAAAGCGCAAGAACGTGGTGGTACTCATCGTCGAGAGCTTCGGCAGAGAGTATATAGGGGAGTACAACAAGCAGTTGGACGGCGGTAAATACAAGGGCTACGCTCCCTTTATAGACGAGTTGCTGAAGCAGTCGCTCACGTTCGACTATACCTTTGCCAACGGACGTAAGAGTATAGACGGTATGCCGTCCATTCTCTCAAGCATTCCTCATTTTGTAGAGCCGTTCTTCCTCACGCCAGCATCACTCAATGACGTCAGCGGACTGGCCGACCGACTGGGAGAGTGCGGCTACAGCAGCGCCTTCTTCCACGGAGCTCAGAACGGCAGCATGGGGTTTGAGGCATTCTCCCGTACCACAGGTTATCAGAAGTATTATGGCAGAACAGAATACAACAATGACAAGCGCTTTGACGGTGACAAGGACTTTGACGGCACATGGGCAATATGGGACGAGCCTTTCCTGCAGTACTACGCCTTGAAGATGACCGAGATGAAAGAACCTTTCATAACATCTGTGTTCACTGCGTCAAGCCATCACCCGTATAACATACCAGAGAAATACAAGTCACGTTTCCCTGATGACGGGAAGAACCCTATACACAAGTGCATAAGATACACCGACATGGCACTCCGCGAGTTCTTTGAGACTGCAAAGAAGCAGCCATGGTATAAGAACACCATCTTTGTCATGACCTCTGACCACACTAACGCCATAGACCACAAGGAGTATGCCACCGACCTCGGTGTATATGTGGCACCGATACTCTTCTTTGACCCGTCAGGCGAGATGCCGCGCGGACAGCGTCAGGGCATAGCGCAACAGATAGACATCATGCCGACAGTACTTAACTATCTGGGATACAACAAGCCCTACGTAGCCTTCGGTATTGACCTGCTTAACACCCCTGCCGACAAAACTTGGGCCGTGAGCTACAACGGCGGCATATACCAATATGTGAAAGGCGATTACTTCATCCAGTTTGACGGTACAAAGCTGAAAGCCGCATACAACTACAAGAAAGACTGGATGATGACCCGCAACCTCGTCAACGATCAGTCCGCGCAGCCTGCTCTCACCACCATGACAAAGGAGCTGAAGGCCATAATACAAAGCTATATGCAGAGGATGGAGAACAATGCTCTACGTTGATGTCATACTCCCCTTGCCACTTGATGGTCTGTTTACCTACTCCGTGCCAAAGGAGTGGGAGAACAAGGTGTGTCCATACGTAAGGGCGAAGGTGCCGTTCGGCATAACAAAGACTCACACAGCACTGATAGTGCGCAGCCACAATGACCCTCCGCAAGGCGACTTTGAAGTAAAGAGTATCATATCCATCATTGATGACGAGCCCATCCTGCTGCCTCAGCAATATGATATGTGGCAATGGATAAGCAAGTACTACATGTCGCCTATGGGCGATGTAATGCAGGCAGCACTGCCCCACGGCATTAAGAAAGAGGAAACCTACAGACCTAAGACCGAGGTCTATATCAGACTGGCAGACCAGTACAAGAACGAGCAGTCGCTCCATAATGCCATGAATATGCTCTCACGCTCTCCAAAGCAAATGGAGGTATTCACCGCCTATCTTGACATCAGCGGATGGGCAGAACTGAAAGAGAAGCACAGCGTGAGCCGTGAGGAGTTGATAAACGTGGCACACTGCACCACCGCCCATGTAAAGGCACTCGTCAACAGGGGCTTCCTCCAAATATATGACAAGGAGATAGGCAGACTCAACAGCAACGAGGAACCACATCCAGAGAACATAAAGACCTTGAGCGCAGCCCAGCAAAAGGCGCTGGACAAACTGCGCAAGGACAACGGAGCACCACCATCTGCCCCCATACTCTTTCACGGCGTCACTTCATCCGGCAAGACTGAGGTATATATCCATTTGATACAAGAGGCGATAGACAAGGGCTTGCAGGTGTTATACCTGCTACCCGAGATAGCCCTGACGGTACAGATAACCAGCAGACTGAAAAGCATCTTCGGCAACCGCATGGGCATATACCACTCCAAATACTCCGATGCCGAGCGTGTGGAAGTATGGCAGCGCCAACTCTCCGACTCGCCATACGACATCATCCTCGGCGTGCGCTCATCGGTATTCCTGCCGTTCCAACGCTTAGGTCTCATCATTGTTGACGAGGAACACGAGACCTCTTTCAAGCAACAAGACCCATCGCCACGATACCATGCGCGCTCAGTAGCCCTGATGATGGCAAAGAAGACCGGCGCCAACATCATACTGGGCACCGCCACGCCATCGGCAGAGACATACTACAAGGCATTGCAAGGCAAATACCGTCTGGTAGAACTAAAGACACGATACAAAGACATAAAACTGCCACACATAGAGGTAGTCAACACCAAAGACCTGCGACGCCGCAAACTGATGCGTGGTATGCTCTCGCCAGCACTCAAGAAAGCTGTTGTCGAAGCACTGCGCAAAGGAGAGCAAGCCATAATATTCCACAACCGCAGAGGCTTCTCACCTGTTATAGAGTGTCATCAGTGCGGTTGGAGTCCCAAGTGCCCTAACTGCGATGTGTCTCTCACATACCACAAGACGACAGGCTCCCTTACCTGCCACTACTGCGGACACACCTACCCTATGCCACGCCAATGTCCAGACTGCGAAAACACTGCACTCAGCGACCGTGGCGCAGGCACAGAGAAGATAGAGGACATGATAGTTGACGAACTGAGAGAGAGCGGATGTGACGACGGCATGCTCCATATATCACGCATGGACCTTGACACCACCCGCACTCGCAATGCCTACGAGCGTATCATCAACGACTTCTCTAACGGGAAGAAGAACCTGCTCATCGGTACGCAGATGGTGACAAAGGGACTCGACTTCGCCCATGTGAGCGTAGTGGGTATCATCTCAGCCGAGACGATGCTCAACAAAGCCGACTTCCGTGCACACGAGCAGGCTTTCACAATGATAACACAGGTGGCAGGCAGAGCCGGCAGACAAGGTCAGCAGGGACAAGTGTTCCTACAAACGGCGCACCCTGAGCTGCCGGTCATCAAGCAGATAACCAACAACGACTACGAAGGTTTCTTCAAGGCTCTGATGACAGAGCGCCAGCTGTTCCGCTATCCGCCGTTCTGCCGTCTTATATACATCTACCTGAAACACCGCGACAACAACACCGTCAACACTGCTGCCATAGAACTGGGCAGCCGTCTCAGACAATGTTTCGCCGACAATGTGCTGGGTCCCGACAAACCTGCCGTAGCACGCATAAAACAACTTTTCATACGCAAGATTGTACTCAAGGCAGAACCGTCATGGGGCATAACGCCGTTGCGTCACAACATCAGGTTGTGCACCGATGCTATTGTCTCTTGTCCCCAATATAAAAACATAATGATTTCCTTTGACGTTGACCCACTATAGAAGGTAAAGGGAAACAGGCTTTCTTCCTGTTTCACACAACTGTTCCGTTTCCCTTTATCAGAAGTCGAAATACTCTATCTCACCTGCACCGGTGCTTCCGTCATCAAGTATCAGGTCTTCGTCACCCTCAGACTCTTTCTCGCGCTTACGCTGCACAGGCGGATTCTTCAGGTTTCCGTTCTCGTCAAACATATTATAAGTGGTACGCAGCACTGTGAACTCCGTACGTCTGTTCAAGGCATTGGCAGTTTCCTGCTCATCCTTCTTCAGCTTCTGAATGAACTCCTCGGTCAGCACATCGCCCTCCTTCAGCCATGAGTAACGCTCAGCCACGCGGCGGCGTATCTTCTTCGGACGTTCCTTGCCATATCCCACAGGTGTGAGGCGGTCAGCGGCAATACCCTTGCTTATCAAATACTTCACCACCTCCTCAGCCCTCAGCTGTGAGAGGTGTTTATTATATTCAGCCGAACCCTTATAGTCAGTGTGCGCCCCAAGTTCTATCGTGATATTGGGATTCTCGTTGAGCAGCATCACAAGCGAGTCAAGCGCCTGGGTGCTCGACGGCAGCAGCGTGGCCTTGTCAAACTCATAGAATATATTGTCTATCAGCACCGGGGCATTAATGCTTGCCAAGGCAAACTGCAGGGTATAGGTCTCACTCTCCTTCACTTTCGGTATGGTGAGCTCCTCCTTATGGTTAAGATATCCCGGACAGCTGCCCAGCACTATATACTCCACTCCCGGGCGCACCGTCACCTCAAACGAGCCGTCGCTCTTCACGCCCAACCGCTCATTGGTACCGTCGGTGCCCACTATGCGCGCCTCTCCCTTGAGGAGTTCATAGCCATCCTGTTCATATATCCATCCCTTGATGGTCTGCACCACCTCAGGGTTCTCAAACCAATATATATTATCATATCCTCGTGCGTCGCCCCTGCTGGTAGAGAAAAAGCCGCGGTTATGACTACCCTCAAATGTCATGCCGAAGTCATCGCCCATAGAGTTGAGCGGATAGCCCGGATGGGTAATATGGAACTGCATATCGTCACCTATCCTCGCTATGAATATGTCAAGGCCGCCCATGCCCGGGTGTCCGTCAGACGAGAAGTAGAGGTCGCCGTTAGGCCTGAACGTCGGGAACATCTCGTTGCCCGGCGTATTGACAGGCTCTCCAAGGTTCTCTACACCCATCGCCACGCCGCCCACTATATGTGAGCGCCATATATCAAGACCGCCCTTTCCGCCCGGCATATCACTCACGAAATACAGCCACTCGCCATCAGGCGACAGCGCCGGGTGTGCGAAACACGACAGTGTGTCGCGTGATACAACAAAATCCGAAGCCTTACCCCACGAGGCATCCGCCCTCTTCGACACCATTATCTTAGCATAACGTGGCCCCGAGGCATTATACGTACACTGTGTCAGGTACATCTCCTGTCCGTCTGGCGACAGCGAACACGCTCCCTCGTCATACTCCGTGTTCAGTCCGGTGGCTATAGCCTCCGGCTTGCTCCATTTGCCTTTGTCGTCTTTCTCTGAATAGAATATATCCGCCGACTTCATACCTGTCACGGCATTCAGTTCGTCTCCCTCTGCATCATTGCGCGTAGAGGTGAAATAGAGTTTGTCATTGTCATCGCCTCCCAGCACCGGCGAATAGTCATCGCGGCGCGAGTTAAACACGTCCATCTTCTTCACCTTATACTGCGAGCCCTCTTTCTTCCATTCCGGTGCACGTCGTGCCGATGTAATGCCGTTCTCCACCAGTTGGTTACCAGGCATAGAGTCACGCAGCGTCTCAAAGATACCCAGCGCCGTCTTGTAGTCGCCGTTCTTCAGAAGCTGTCGCGCATAGCGCAGGCTGTCGTCAAGCGTCGCGGTATTGTATCGTGCGGCGTTGCGGTATGCCGCCACAGCCTTCGCCGTATAGTTGATATGCTCATAGCAATGCGCCATCTTCAGTGCACGCTCTCCACGCAAGCG
>Ga0247611_10001867_pt1 | contig 36206 bp, 33 predicted proteins | sample 177DNAGHGhighgp2_FD_192422 | JGI IMG/M metagenome (GOLD analysis project Ga0247611, IMG submission 192422) | Sheep rumen microbial communities from Palmerston North, Manawatu-Wanganui, New Zealand - 1770 DNA GHGhigh gp2 | ecosystem: Host-associated > Mammals > Digestive system > Stomach > Rumen... | reverse complement strand
ACTTTTCGCCAAGGAACAGTTCGATAAGGTGATTAACCTGGCTGCCCAGGCAGGTGTGCGCTATTCCATCACGAATCCCTATGCCTACCTTACCAGTAACCTGACAGGTTTTCTGAACATCATCGAGTGCTGTCGCCATTACCCTGTCAAACACCTCCTTTTCGCCTCCTCCAGTTCGGTCTATGGTCTGAACACCAAGGCCCCGTTCTCTGAGGATGACAAGGTGGACAATCCTGTCAGTCTGTATGCCGCCAGCAAGAAAGCCAACGAGCTGATGGCCCATAGCTACAGTAAGCTGTATGGCATACCTGCCACCGGTCTGCGTTACTTCACGGTTTACGGACCATGGGGGCGTCCCGACATGGCTCCGATGCTCTTTGCCAGTGCCATCAGTCAGGGTAAGCCGATACAGGTATTCAACAATGGCGATATGATTCGCGATTTCACCTATATCGACGACATTGCCTTCGGTTCCATCCAATGCCTGGACAAACCGCCTGTGGCAGCAGACTGTCCCAACAATGTTCCCTTCCGTGTATATAACATCGGTTGTTCACACCCCGTGAAACTGATGGATTTCATCCGTGAGATTGAGCAGGCGGTAGGGAAGGAGGCCGAGAAGATCATGAAGCCCATGCAGCCTGGCGATGTGTATATGACCAATGCCGACACCACCAAGTTGGAAACTGAAATCGGTTATAAGCCCAAGGTCACCCTCCACGAGGGAATCACCAACTTCATCCAGTGGTATCAGTCGGAGAAAAACCCTTTAGTTTAATTTAATGTGGAATGAGGAATGTGGAATGAGGAATGAGAATAGTATTATGATAGGATTAATTGGATTTGGTCACTAATATCTCAGTGCATATCTCACTCCACATTCCACACTCCACACTCCACAAATGATGAGCGAAGCGAATCTATAAATATATGAAGAAAATAGCATTAATCACCGGAATCACCGGTCAGGACGGCTCCTATCTGGCTGAGTTCCTGATCGAGAAAGGCTATGAGGTGCACGGACTCCTCCGCCGCAGTTCGTCATTCAACACAGGACGTATTGAGCATCTGTATTTGGATGAGTGGGTGCGTGACATGAAGAAGGCCCGTCTGGTGAATCTCCATTGGTCGGACATGACCGACTCGTCATCACTGATCCGTATCATCGGTAAGGTGCGCCCCACCGAGATATACAACCTTGCAGCCCAGAGTCATGTGAAGGTGAGCTTCGACGTACCTGAATACACGGCGGAAACCGATGCTGTGGGTGTGCTCCGACTCCTGGAAGCCGTGCGTATCTGTGGTTTGGAAAAGGAGTGCCGTATCTATCAGGCCTCCACATCCGAGTTGTATGGTAAGGTACAGGAAGTGCCGCAGAAAGAGACAACACCTTTCTATCCCCGCAGTCCGTATGGCGTAGCCAAGCTCTATGGCTTCTGGATCATGAAGAACTACCGCGAGAGCTATGGCATGTACTGCTGCAATGGCATCCTGTTCAATCATGAGAGTGAGCGTAGGGGTGAGACATTTGTTACCCGCAAGATCACACTGGCCGCAGCCCGCATTGCCCAGGGCTATCAGGATAAGTTGTATTTAGGAAACCTGAATGCGTTACGCGACTGGGGGTATGCCAAGGACTATATCGAGTGCATGTGGCTGATCCTGCAGCAGCAGGAGCCCGACGACTATGTCATCGCCACGGGTGAATACCATTCCGTCCGTGAGTTCGCCACCTTAGCCTTCCACCATGTGGGTATAGAGCTCGAGTGGAAAGGCGAAGGACTTAACGAAGTCGGTGTCATCAAAAGTATTGATAGTAAACTGTCAACTGTCAATTTTCATTTTTCAATTGGCGACGTAGTCGTCGAAGTCGATCCCAAATATTTCCGTCCCGCAGAGGTGGAGCAGCTACTGGGAGATCCCACCAAGGCTAAGGAACAACTTGGCTGGAACCCCCGCAAAACCCCCTTCGAACAGCTCGTCAAGATCATGGTCGATCACGACATGCGCTTCGTAAAAAAGACCCTCCCCTAACCCCTCCCTGAATGGAGGGGAATGATTACTTCCAAAATAATGAATAAAGATAAAGCCTTTATGTCTGATTATAGGAGTGCTTCGCCTGATAGATACGGGATTTTAAAAGGGTTTGCCAGAGAGAATAGAAAGAAGGCAACATTAGCAGAACAAATCCTGTGGGAAGAGTTGAGAAATGATAAATTGGGTGTTAAATTTCTTCGACAACATATTATAGGAGACTATATAGTTGATTTTGTATCAAGAAGTAATGGTTTGGTCATTGAGGTGGATGGGGCATACCATCTTGAGCGTCAGCAAGAAATTAATGATGAAATACGAACACTCGATTTGGAAAGGTTGGGATACCATGTCATTCGTTTTTCTAATGAAGATGTTATGCTTAATCTCGACTCCGTTTTAGAGGAAATCGAAAAGTCTATATAGACCTACTACCCCTATCTCAAAGAGGGGAATGAATGCCAAAGAGTAATAATCATGGAAAAGAAAATACATCCTCAAAATGTAACTACTCCTCTCCCTCTAAGGGAGAGGCAGGGGAGAGGGTCTTTTAAGATATATGTAGCTGGTCATTGTGGCCTGGTAGGCTCCGCCATCTGGAACAACCTGTTGTCACGAGGCTATACCAACCTGGTGGGGCGTAGTCACAAGGAGTTGGACCTCACCGATCAAGTGGCGGTGAGGCGGTTCTTCGATGAGGAGCAGCCCGACGCAGTCGTGCTGGCTGCGGCCTTCGTGGGCGGTATCATGGCCAACTCGCTCTACCGCGCCGACTTCATCATGATGAACATGAAGATCCAATGCAATGTCATCAGCGAGGCCTATGCCCATGGCGTCAAGAAACTCCTGTTCTTAGGCAGTACCTGTATCTATCCCAAGCTTGCGCCGCAGCCCATGAGGGAAGATGCCCTGCTTACCTCACCCTTGGAATACACCAACGAGGAATACGCCATTGCCAAGATTGCCGGACTGAAGATGTGCGAGAGCTATAACCTGCAGTATGGCACCAACTATATCGCCGTGATGCCCACCAATCTGTATGGTCCCAACGATAACTTCCATCTGGAGAATTCCCATGTGCTACCTGCCATGATGCGCAAGATCTATCTCGCCAAACTCATCCACGAAAACGATTGGGAATCCATTGTCAAAGATCTTAACAAACACCCCGTAGAAGACATCACAGATATAGGGCTTTTAACGAACACGGATCTAACGAATCTAACGGATATAAATCATAATTCAAAAAATCCGTACAATCCGAGCGATCCGTGTTCGAAAAACAATGAATATCCGTTTAATCCGAGTGATCCGTGTTCGAAAAATAATCATTCGTGTTTGAATATAAAAGAAAAAGTATTACGTGTTCTTGCGAAATTCGGTATATTTGACAACAAAGTTCTTTTATGGGGGTCAGGCAATCCTCTCCGTGAGTTCCTCTGGAGCGAAGACATGGCAGATGCCTGCGTTCACTTATTATTGAATGTGAATTTTTCCGACATTATTGGTATTGAAAAATACTCATCAGTGTTCTACGGAACCAGCACGGAAGGAGTCGTTGACCGTAATGCCAGTGAGGGTAGGGGAGGCGCCATTCCATCCTTGGGCGAGATCCGCAACTGCCATATCAATGTGGGTACTGGCAAAGAAATCTCCATCCGTGAGTTAGCAGAGCTCGTTGCCCATACGGTTGGGTTCGATGGAACCATTGAATTTGATGCATCTAAACCTGACGGCACACCCCGTAAACTCACCGATGTCACCAAGCTCCACTCCTTGGGCTGGCATCATCAGGTGGACATCGAAGAAGGCGTCCAGCGCCTGTTCGATTGGTATCGTTCCTCCCTCGGATTATAGATTTATTAAGATTTGGGCGCTATTTTTGCTTGTTTTTATTTGTATATATCAATCTTTTGTGTTACTTTTGCACAGATTTTAGGACGTAGCAGAAGAGACGTAAACCGATGATATATCAAATCATATTGATTACCAACATGATAGAAGGAAAAGCAAGTCAAGAAGCGACGCTTAGACATAAAGTCTAAGACGTTTCTACGGATGCCTTTCCTTTGTTTTTTTGCTACAACCTGAAACTTTCATAGACAGGTTATCCTGTCAAGAGTCGTATGACAGTCTGCGGGCTTAAAGCCCCGAAGCGGATGCGTTGTTTGGGATTCTTAGTGTAACGGCATGTAGCACATGTCGGAACAATACTTTTCTCTCTTCTGTTCTACCCCTTCCCTCCCGCATCCATGTCTTGACTCACAAACTGAATACAGATCATCCGCGTTATCCGTGTTCAAGAAAAACAGAAACTAGTTTTTGATCATATGAAGAAATTATTGTTATTCGCTTGTCTTATCTGTCTGTTTTCAGTGGAACTGAACGCACAGGCAGTAATGTCAGACACCCAGGTAGCACAGTTCATGCAGCGCGAGGCCCGTTCTGGCACCTCCAGCTCGCAGATTGTCATCAAATTGATGCAGCGCGGTGTGAACATGGATCAGATCCAGCGTGTCCGTAATCAACTTGAGGAGCAACTTCGGAAAAGGGATGCTGGTACAGGATCTAATGTTCGTACCATTGATTTTGATGGTAATAACGTCAATGCTACAGGAACGGATTATCAGGAAGTCGTAACCGCCAAGGTTGGTACAGCTACCGAGATAGAAGATAGTCCTGTGGATGTTGAACAGCGTGTGGAAGACGATGTGAGAGCATCCAGTGCGGTATCTGAAGAGACCTTTGGAAAGCGGATCTTCGGTCACGATATCTTTAATCGCCGTCTGCTCTCTTTTGAGCCGAACATGAATCTCGCCACTCCCTCACGCTATGTCTTAGGTCCCGGCGATGTGGTAGTCGTGGAAATCTATGGCGCTTCCCAGAAAAGTATGCAGCTAACGGTATCTCCCGAAGGTGAGATTACTGTTCCGGGCTACGGTCCGATACAGGTCAGCGGTCTGAGTGTAGAATCAGCCAACGCCAGGATCCGTTCCACATTAGGTTCCCGTTACAGCAGTTCCAATATCAAGATGTCCGTCAACAGAAGTCGTACTATCATGGTTCATGTCATGGGCGAGGTGAAAGCTCCGGGCACCTATCGTTTGTCGGGTTATGCCACGGTGTTCCATGCTTTGTATATGGCCGGTGGTATTGCTGATCTTGGTACTTTGCGTAACATCAAGGTGTCTCGCGGCGGAAGAATCATTTCCGTGGTTGACGTCTATGAGTTTATTCTCAATGGTCGTCTGGCTGGCAATGTTTCTTTACAGGATGATGATGTCATTCAGGTAGGAACCTACGATTGTATCGTGGGTATCACAGGAAACGTCAAGCGCCCGATGTTCTACGAAATGCGTAAGAACGAAACGATATCAACCTTGCTGAAATATGCTGGTGGTTTTACTGGTGATGCCTATACCAAGTCGGTTAGGGTACAGCGTTCTACAGGTGAGCGCCATTCTGTTCACAATGTGGAAGAGTTTGATATGTCGGTATTTAAGGTAGCCGATGGTGATAACGTTACCGTTGATGGTATCCTCGACCGTTATGAAAACGTGGTGGAAATCAAAGGTGCTGTGTTCCGTCCTGGACAGTTCCAGCTTGGAGAGGGTGTCTTTAGCGTACGTAGTTTGGTGGAACATGCCGAAGGCCTCACCGAGGATGCCTTCCCAGAGCATGCCATCATTCATCGTCTGAAGCCAGACAGAACCTTGGAGGTCATTTCTGTGGATGTGGCAGGCATTATGTCTGAAGCCATCCCTGATGTACCTTTGAAAAACGAGGATGTGCTGTTCATTCCTACCAACTCTGAAATGGTAAAAGAGCGTACGTTGACAATTACAGGCGCAGTGATGTCACCGGGAACCTACGAGTATGCAGATAATGTCACCATCGAGGACCTGATCGTTCAGGCTGGTGGTCTTCGTGACAATGCTTCATTGGCCCGTGTGGATGTTTCCAGACGAATCCTTGACCCAATGGCAACAGAGAAATCTGATAAGATTGCTGAGTCATTCTCGTTTGATATCAAGGACGGTTTGGTCATTAATAACGACCGCCAGTTCCACCTCCAGCCCTACGATGTGGTTCATGTTCGCATGAGTCCTGCTTTCAGTACAGCCCGTACCATCACCGTTACAGGCGAAGTTAACTACGAAGGTAACTTCACGTTAGAAAACAAGTCAATGCGCCTGAGCGATGCCATCAAATTGGCTGGTGGAGCTACTAATGCTGCCTATTTGCGGGGTGCTCGTCTGACACGAAGAATGAACGATGAAGAACGGGTACGAATGCGTGCCACTATGGAAGCTGTACGTAACTTGTTGACAGATCGAAATGACTCGTTAGCTTGGAATAAGATGGAATTGGAAAATACCTATCCTATCGGTATTCAGTTAGACGAGGCTATCAATAATCCTGGCTCTGATAAAGACATTCTTTTACGTGAGGGTGACCAGATTTTTGTTCCTGAATACAACGGCTCAGTCAAGGTTTCAGGCAATGTGATGTTCCCCAATACTGTATTCTTCGAGAAAGGTCAAAAGGCCAAGTTCTACATCAAACAGGCTGGTGGCTTTGGCAATAGAGCCAAGAAATCTAAGACCTTCATCGTATATCAGAACGGTACGGTTGGTATTGCCAAGAAAGGCGCTATGCCAGAACCCGGATGCGAAATTGTGGTACCAAGTAAGAAATTTAGAGAACCGTTTAGTTTGCGTGATTTAACGAATGTTACCACGCCGCTCACCACCATTGCCATGTTAATCGTAGCCCTTTCGAAACTGTAATGTCATAACACCCTTTATCTTCTTAACTCCTTTAACTCTTTCTATTTTATGTCAGAGAATAACAACATAGAATCTGCACAAAAAGAGACTACTCTCGGTTTTGAGAATCTCAAGCAGGACATGCTAAAGCATAAAAAGCAGTATTTCTTGGTGCTTGGCGTTACTTTTATAGTTGCATGTGTCTACTTGTTTAGTCTCCATAATATTTACAAGTGTGAAGTAGTGTTAGCTCCAGAACTATCCCGATCCAGCAGCTCAAATTCGCTCCTTTCATTGGCCAATAGCTTCGGCATGAGGATAGGTTCAAGTAGCTCCAGTGGGGAAGCTTTATTTCCTACTCTATATCCTGATATGGTGAATTCTACAGACTTCAAGACCAGAATGTTTCGAATTCAGGTTCACAAGAAGGACTCTGCCAGAGTGATGACCTACTACGATTATTTGTTAAATGAACAGAAATATCCTTGGTGGAGTGAAGCAATTGGTGGAACGCTTCGGTTTATGATCGGTCTGATAGCAAAACCTGGTCCTGAAGTAGATAATAACCAAGTGGATCCCTTCCAGCTTACCAAAGAACAGAAGGCCATTGCCGATCTGATGGAAAAGAAAGTATCGTGTGATGTCGATGCAAAGACATTGGTCATCACCATAAGTGTTACTGATCAAGATCCATTAATATGTGCTACAGTGGCCGATTCTGTTAAAACACACTTGCAACAGGCCATCACTAATTACCGCACACAGAAAGCCCGTGTGGATTTGGAATATAATCAGAAATTATTCCGCGAAACCAAGGCAAGATACGACAAGGCCCGTCAGGCATACGCCGCCTTTGCCGATGCCAACCAGGACGTGATTTTGGAGAGCGTTCGTAGCAAACGGGCTGATTTGGAGAACGAGATGCAAATCCAGTACAATGCCTATACCCAGGTAGCAGCCCAGTTAACAGCAGCCAGTGCAAGAGTACAAGAAGAAACTCCGGCCTTTACCACCATCCAGAGTGCCACAGTTCCTGTAAAAAAGTCAGGACCCAAACGTGCTAAAACTTTATTAGCTCTCCTTTTCCTTGCCTTCCTTGGCACCACCGTCTGGGCCTTCCATAAAGAAGGTGACCTCAAACCCCTCCTCGGCTTATAGCCGTCATAAATCTTTCTGTGATTTCAGCGATTTCTGCGGGACATTAAAATATAAATCCGTGTGATCTGTGTTTTCTGTGTGACAGACATTAAAAGTATAATCCGTTCAATCCGTGTTCAATAAGTCTTTCCGTGTGTCTGAATTGATTAACATATATCATGGCTCAGTTAGAGTAGTAGAGAAACCTGTTTTCGGAGAAGGTAAATCCTATAATGACTATGGTCGAGGTTTCTATTGTACCGAGCATCTTGAACTTGCAAAGGAATGGGCATGCTCGTCTGGCAGCGATGGCTATGCTAACCACTATCAGTTGGACAGAACTGGACTCAGTGTATTGAATTTGAACAAACCGGAGTACAACATTTTGAACTGGTTGACAATTTTATTAGAGAACCGAAAATTCAATGTAGCTGATGGCTTGCCCCAGAGAGCAAAGAACTATTTATTAGAGAATTTCAAGGTTGATTATAAGAATTATGACGTTATTATTGGTTATAGGGCTGACGATTCATATTTTTCTTATGCTGGAGACTTTGTTAATGGAACACTCTCACTGTCTGACTTGTCAGAAGCTATGAGACTTGGTAAGTTAGGTGAACAAGTGGTCTTGAAGTCGAAAAAGGCTTTCGAGGCTCTCACTTTTATTGAAGCTATAAAAGCCCCTCATGAGGAGTATTTTACCAAGTATAAATTGCGTGATGAAGAGGCAAGGGATAAATACAGGAAGATTGCTGCTCAGCCAGTGGCAGAGGATGAGGTTTATGTGATTGACATCATCAGAAACAATTGGAAAAATGGCCAGAGCATATAAGAAGACATACCTAAATGGAGCCATGCGCAACCTTGCAGTAATGATGGACTGTGGTGTCAGAAAGTATGGCTATTCAATAGATGAGTTTTACGACAAGTTCTTGTCGAGTAAAGTTTCGCGCCAGTTTGGCAAGGGGAATCCTCGCTATTTGGTAGGTATGTCAGGAGCTGAACTGGCTGATATGGTGGTTGAAGCTTCAGGGAGAAGCATTTCAACTGATAATGATGGTACATATACCGTAGGTCTTGAGTATTGGGTAGGCTGGGTTTTGGCTTATTATCAGTGGCGTTCAAACCGTAGCTTTTCATATATTCAACGTAAAGGACTTGGTATAGATAAGGTTATCAAAATGTATTACCCTTTACATGAGGCCGATCTGAATAAATTCTCTGATGTTGCAGATGATATTATAAAAAGGTACAAATCTTAAGCAAACCATGAGTGTGAAATAACTCTTTCTGCGATTTCTGCGATTTGGCTTCCCCTAAAGCGCCGACCGTTGGTTCTGCGGGACATACTTCACATGATCTACGACACCCTTAACAACATCGCTTTCTACAAAGGCCTTTCTCCCGACATAAACGAAGTCAGTGCCAGAATGACATATCAGTTTTTATAGAATGAAACGACAAAAACTACCGTTAGGCATTCAGAGCTTTGAGCGTCTGCGCAGAGACGATTATCTTTATGTAGATAAAACTCATATTGTTTATGAGTTGGCTCATTCTGGCAGCTACTATTTCCTGTCGCGACCTCGCAGGTTTGGAAAAAGTTTGCTCTTATCTACTATACAAGCTTATTTTGAAGGAAAGAAAGAACTGTTTGCAGACCTTGCTCTGGCAGAAAGAGAAGTGGAGTGGAAGAAACATCCCGTTCTGTATCTGGATTTGAATACAGGAAATTATGATAAACCAGAAGCCTTACAACAAAAATTAGAAGCCTCGTTGAGTGAGTGGGAGGAATCTTATGGCAGAAATGCTGTAGAGAAGTCCATTCCATTACGATTTGAAGGCATCATCAAACGTGCCTGCCAAAAAACAGGGGAGCGTGTCGTGATTCTTGTTGACGAATACGATAAACCGCTGTTGCAGGCCATTGGCAATGATGATCTTCAGAATGAATACAGAAAAATGCTGAAGGCATTCTATGGCGCGCTGAAGTCTGATGATCAGTATATCCGTTTCGCATTTCTTACTGGGGTTACTAAATTCGGTAAGGTTAGTATCTTCAGTGACCTGAATAATCTTACCGACCTTTCCCGTGATTGGCGGTACTACGACATTTGTGGCATAAATGATGAAGAGTTGGTGCACTATTTCACCCCATATATTGAGCAGTTTGCCCATGCAGACAACATGTCGGTAAAGGAGGTCACTGATAAACTAAGGAAGATGTATGACGGATACCATTTCACAGAAGAGTCTCCTGGTGTGTATAACCCATACAGTCTTTTGAACACCTTTTACAAGATGCGCTTTGGCAGCTATTGGTTTGAAACGGGAACGCCTTCTTTTCTTGTCGAGCTATTGCAGAAGTACCATTACAATTTAGAACAGATGGCCAACGAGCAGACCTCGGCAGAAGTGCTTGACAGCATAGACGTGTCTTCCGTGAATCCAATACCTGTTATCTATCAAAGTGGATATTTGACCATCAAAGGATATGATTCCCGCTTTAAACTCTATCAGTTAGGCTTTCCAAACGAGGAAGTAGAAGAGGGATTCATGAAGTATCTGTTACCTTATTATACTCCATATTCAGAAGTTGAGGCTCCCTTCCAGATCGCCCAGTTCGTTCGTGAGTTAGAGGCGGGTGAAACCGAGAAGTTCTTAAGGCGACTGAGAAGTTTCTTTGCAGACACACCCTATGAATTGGTGAAAGATTTGGAGAACCATTATCAGAATGTCCTTTTTATCCTGACGAAACTTTTAGGTTATTATGTACAAGCTGAGTATCATACCAGCGAAGGACGTATCGATATGGTGCTGAAGACGAAGGAGATTGTTTATGTATTTGAGTTCAAATTGGATGGAACGGCAGAAGAGGCACTCAAGCAGATTGAGACAAATTCGTATGCCATACCTTTTGAGGTAGAAGACAAGAGACTCGTCAAGATAGGACTGAATTTCTCCAGCGCAACACGAAATATTGAGCGTTGGATAGTAAATGACGATAATTATTCTTAGGTCTTCCTCCATTGTGACTCGGCAAGACAGATACCAGCATCGTCGCACCCGCTGCTCTGTCGGTTCTGTGTTACATTAAAATATAATCCGTTCAATCCGTTCAATCCGTGTTCAATTTTTATGATCTACGACACCCTTAACAACATCGCTTTCTACAAAGGCCTTTCCCCCGACATTTACGAAGGCCTGAAGTTCCTCCAGCAGGTAAACCCCGATATAGCAGTCGGCACCTACCAGCTTACCCCCAACTTCAAGGCCATTGTCTCTGAATACACCACCAAGGAAATGAACGAGAACGGCTACGAGGCCCATCGTCAGAATATAGACATTCAGTACCTCCTGAAAGGCAAGGAAAAAATCGCTTGCCTCCCACTGGAGGAACTCTCCGTTACCAAACCCTACAACGAAGAGACCGATGCTGCCTTCTACAATGCAGTTTCCGACCATAGCCCTTCGACCTTTGACCTTCGTCCAGGCTACTTTGCCATCTTCTTCCCACAAGACGGGCACATGCCGTGTTTAAGTGTTAATGAGCCGGAGAAGGTAAAGAAAGTGGTCATTAAAGTGCAATTGACCAAATAGTTTAGTCCGAATGGTCGTTTTGACCGAAAATCATTGTATGACATGTCAAAGTTATTAAGCTTTTCAGATATAAAGAATCTAATTAAGAAAAATAGTTTAATCGTCCAGAATACAGGGTACCTTACATTCATCGAGTGTATCCGTCTTATTCTGCCATTTGTCGCTCTTCCATATATTATTCGCACGGTAGGTATCGAACGATATGGCATGGTTGCTTTTGCACATGCTATAATTTCCTATTTCAGTATTTTTATCAACTTTGGCCTTGATATATCATCAGTAAAGGAAGTGGCAGTACTTAGAGACAACAAGAAGGAACTCAACTATCTTGTTACCTCTGTTCTTTCTATCAAATTTGTGCTTTTATTGATATCATTTGCAGCACTGCTTATAGCTGTCAATTTTATTCCTGTATTATCTGAATATAAGACCCTTCTGTTATTCACATTTATAGCTTGTTTATCAGAAATCTTATTTCCTATATGGTATTTCCAAGGAATAGAGAAAATGAAATATATATCACTTATTACCTCTTCATCGATATTACTTTATACGGTTTCTGTTTTCCTTTTTATCCATCATCAAGATGATTACATTTATGTTCCATTGTTACAATCTTTAAGCAGAATAGCTGTAGGGTTATTTGGTTTCATTTTTCTAATTAAAGCAGAGGGCGTTAGGCTTCATTTCCCCCCATTAAACCAAACGATACAAGTCTTCAAGAATGCGGTTCCCTTCTTCCTTTCCAGAGTTTCAGTTGTATATAATTCTAATCTGGCGAAAACGATAAGTGGCTTGTTTTTATCCATGGAAAGTGTTGCTGCTTTTGACATTGCTCAAAAAGTATCTCAGTTCGTTATGATTCCCGTTAGTATGGTTAATCATGCCACCTATCCTCATATTTCAAGAACCAAAAGCAAAGCATTTATTACAAAGTTCTTTTATTTTAGTATTGCTTTAGGCTTCGTGTTGAGTCTTATACTTTTTATAATCTCCCCAATACTTGTTCGTATATTTACCAGTGAAAATGTCGCCGAAGCAACAACAATATTACGAGTGCTTTGTCTTTATACCTTCTCTGATACTATTACGATATGTTTAGGTACCTGCACGTTGGTTGCATTTGGGTATCCCAAGCCTTTTAATATAAGCGTTATTTATTCTACGTTTGTCCTTTCTTTTATATACTTTCTCATATACTATTTTAAGTTGTTCAATACGAGTAGCTTTGCATTTGCAATTTTCTTGTCGAGTATGTTCGTGTTGTTCTATCGCTTGTATTACAGCATGAAGTACGGAATATTCCAGTTTAAGAAAGTCAGCGTATAGGGCGTTTCTCATTTTGGGGGTCATAGTTTAGTTTGCTCATCGGTGATATACTATTTGGTTTTATTATTATTGTTGATACTATCTGTCCGCTATGACATTAACGGAAAGACGGAATATCGTAAGCACTGGTATTATACAGTCCTTGTAATCTTCGTCTTACTTGCAGGGTTGCGATTCCGACTGGGTGAAGATACAATTCACTACTTATATCATTTTTATCATCTTACTCCCAACCTTTCTGACATTAGTTTAGATACATTGTTATCAAACGGACAACCACCTCTATGGATAATACTAAATTCAATAGTAAAGACACTTGGTGGAAGGTTCTTTGTAGTTCAAATCATTCAGGCAGCGATATTATGTGTTTTGATCCTTAGGTATTTTGAGAAGCATAGTTCCTATCCATTTGCTTGTGCTGCTCTATTTTTCTTTTGGAGGTATCAGTGGTATAGTATGGTTGTGATGAAAGCTGCGATAGCACTATCAATAATTCTATTTGCTAATGATTACTTCTTAGAAAAGAAATACAAAAAAGGTATTCTATTAGTTTTGTTAGCAACTGGGTTTCATCAATCATCAGTGTTATTGGTAATTGTCCCTTTTCTAACTTTTCTTAGGTTTAATAGATTGGGCATAGTGTTTTTGGTCATTTCTTTATTTGTCAGTGCTTTCCTGCAGAGTAGGTTGGGTGATGTTTTTGCAATGATGGAGTTTTCTGAAGGTGTATCCAACAAATTAGATAGTTACATGGATAGTGGCTCTATGTCTCAACAACATAACCTGAATTATTTTTTAATTAAAGTGTTTCCGATAATTGTATATCCGATATTATCAATTGCATATTTGAAACGTAATTGTAAGAATTCTAAAACACTTAAACTGGAGCCATTTCTTATGATTGCTCTTATGTTTCAAATTATGCAGTTTAATATAAATATCATGTATAGGTACGTGTATGTATTTACGCCATATTTTATTATTTTTATTGTTCAATTTATTATTGATTTCTCAAAGAATTCATTTGAGTTAAAAAGATCCTTAGCATATGTAAGGACTTTTACACTCCTTCTTCCTCTTTTCGCTTCTTTGCATTATCTTTATCCAATGAATCAGGTAAGCTTCAATCCATATTCGTCAATAATTGAGAAAAGTACATATAGAGATAGAGAGAAATACTTTGCAGAAGTAAAAGAGTTGTATAGTTTGAATCTGGATGAGTATTAATTCTTATTACATATCTAAACAATAACCATAAACAAAGCATTCTTAATGAACGTAGCTGTTATTTTTGCAGGAGGCTCAGGAAGTCGCATGCATACAAAGTCTAGACCCAAGCAGTTCCTTGAGTATAATGGCAAACCCATTATTATTTATACACTTGAACTCTTCGATAACCATCCACAAATTGATAGTATTGTCGTTTCGTGTATAGAGTCATGGATACCATTTCTTGAAAAGATGCTCAAGAAATTTGAGATTACCAAGGTGCAGAGAATTGTTCCTGGTGGCGAAACAGGACAGGATTCTATATATAATGGTTTGTCGGCTGCCCATGATTTATCAGAAGGCGATAATGACGTGGTGTTGATACACGATGGGGTACGCCCTCTTATCACGGAGCAGACTATCACAGATAATATCAAAAAGGTTTGTGAAGAGGGTAGTTGCATTACCTGTATTCCTGCCACTGAAACATTCATCGTGAATCAGCCAGATGGTAGTCTTGAAATACCGACGCGAGCTGATTCTCTCATAGCACGTGCACCTCAGAGCTTCTTTCTGAAGGATATTTTCGCTATGCATGAAAAGGCAAGAGCAGAAGGTAGGCATGATTTTATTGATTCATGTTCAATGATGCATCATTATGGATATAAACTCGGAAAAGTCATAGGTCCGATGGAGAACATCAAGATTACCACACCTACTGACTATTTTGTGTTCAAAGCAATGGTTGAGGTACACGAGAACCAACAGATTTTCGGGTTTTAATAAATCATGAATTATCAGGTACTAAAAGAAGATGTTCAGCAGTTTGCTGAGCATTTTGAATTGAAGGAACATCTTAGAGGAAAGACGTTCTTAATAACAGGAGCCACGGGTCTTATCGGATCGGTGATGGTAAAAAGTCTCTTGGCACTCAACCATAGAGACAATCTCGGGATAAGGATACTTGCCGTTGTCCGAGATTTAGATAAAGCTCAAAAGGTCTTTAACGAAGAGTATGACGATATCCAGTTCTTTCAGGTGCCACTTACAGATATTACTTGTGATTCTGTTACTGCTCCCGTGGATTTCATCATTCATTTAGCCAGTCCAACGGCTGGAAAGTATATGGAAGAGCATCCTGTAGAGACATTCAATCTTGCATATCAGTCTACTCTAACTCTTTTGGATTATGCTCATAAGAATAACGTAGAAGGGATGGTCTATGTATCTTCTTTGGAGTATTATGGTCAGGTGTTAGACGACCAACTTATAACAGAGGACATGCAGGGCTTTGTCGATTCCAAGTCAGCCAGATCTTCTTATCCCATGGGTAAGCGTGCAGCAGAGTATCTTTGCTATGCATATGCTCATGAATATGGCGTGCCCGCAAAGATAGCACGTTTAACTCAAACTTTAGGAGCAGGTATTTCTGAAAACGACAATCGTGTTTTTGCACAATTCGCAAGGAGCATCATAAAAGGCGAAGACATCGTATTACATACAATAGGAGAATCCGCAAAACCTTATTGTTATACCACTGATTGCATATCAGCCATCTTATATATCTTGTTAAGAGGCCAACTTGGTGTATCATATAACGTGGCAAATCCTGATACGTATATCAGCATTCGCAATTTGGCGGAGTTTATGAGACAAAACTTTAATCCTGCAATCAATGTTCGTTTAGAACTTAATAAGAATATGGGCTATGCGCCAGTTACTAAATTGCGTCTCTCTATAGAGAAACTAGCTACTCTTGGCTGGTGTCCCAGATTTGGACTAAAAGAGATTTTTGAAAGATTAATTTCATTTCTTAGTAGTAATGAACAAAATTAAGGCTTATATTGGTTTTATAATGAAACTATTCCTTTATAAGATAAAGGGAATTGTTAAGATAGTACCTCGTAATCGATATAAGTGGGTTTTGGGGGCTAACAGTGGGTTTAGAGATAATCCAAAGTATCTTTATTTAAATACAATAGAAACCCATCCTGAAATAAGATCTATTTGGATAGCAAAAAAGAAGGAAACAGTCAGGGAGCTTAGTAAGAAGGGTTATGAGGCATATCATTGGTCATCTTTAAAAGGGTTGTATCATGTAGCCACTTCAAAAGTTTTAATAAGTGACCATAGTACGGCAGACATCAATCAGTTTTTGGCCGAAGGATCTTTCTATGTTAATCTCTGGCATGGAGCCAGTGTAAAGAGGGCAAGATGGCAAGCTTTAGATACATTTGTTAGAGCTTATGGTGCAAAGAATAAGCAAGAGTTGTTCAAGTCATTAAGATTTCGAGTTACAGAGTATCCTGTTTTATTCAGAACGAATGATTTATGCCTTGCTCCATCTACATCTTTAAAGCAAGAGTTCTTCGCAGAAATGATGAATATGCCTGAGAAGGATTGTATCGTAGGTGTTTATCCAAGAAGCAAATTGCTTATAGAGGGAAGAGATGCAGCCCTTAGTTTTATCAAGCGATATGAAGATGAAATCACCCAGAAGTTTGTAGGTGATCTTCAGAAGTATCAAAAAGTCTACATATATATGCCTACATGGCGTAGTGATTCTCACGATTTTATAAAACAGGCAGGAATTGACTGGTATATGCTTAATGAAGTGATGCGGGAGAATAATGAACTGTTTGTTCTCAAGTTGCATCCTTTTACAAAACTTAATTTGAAAGAATTGGCTCAATATAGTCATATACAAGTATATCCATCAGAAAGTGATATTTATACAGTTTTGCCGTTTATTGATTGCTTGATAACGGACTATTCATCTATTTATACTGACTTCCTAACAATGAATAAGGAGGTTATACTTTTTGTTTTTGACTATGATGAATACGTAAAGAATAGTAGTGAATTGTATGATTATGACAAGTATTATATTGGAAGACGTGCGTTTAGTTTTGAGGAACTACTTAAAATAATCAAATCTGGTGATGATTGTCATGTGCCTCATGAGCAATATGACTTCCTTATGAATTATTTCTGGGATAACAATCGTTATAATATTGATATAGTTGATGAGATAAAGCAAAGAATAGGTATAAGCTAAATAGTTAAATAGAAGAATTAAAAGAAACGATATGGAAAATAAAAAAACAAATCTCATTTCAGTTAAAGACTTCTCGCCTGAAGAACTGAGGAAATGGCAGATGAAACTATTGGAAATTATGGTGTATTTCCGAGATTTTTGTGAAGCGCACAATTTCCGCTTCTTTTTATCAGGTGGAACATGCCTAGGGGCAATTCGACATAAGGGATTTATCCCATGGGATGATGATGCTGATGTCATCATGTTCCGAGAAGATTATGAGGAACTTATCCGGATATGGGATAAAGAGGCTGATACTTCGAGATTTGTATGTCAGGTGACTACAAAAGACAAGTGCTCGCGTTTTCCTATGGCAACCATTCGAAGTGTCAATACCACATGTATTTACAATCATAGTGTGAATGATGACATTTGTCAAGGGCTGAAAATTGACCTTGAATTTATTGATGCAGTTCCCCAAGGCTTTATTAGCAAGAAGTTGCATACTATATGTTCAGGATTGTTGGGGTTGTTCATGACCCAGCGAATTCCTGAACGTATGTCTTCATCAAAAACCATAATGAGTAAGATCCTATTAACGATCTTTCCTACTCAGAAGTCCAGATGGTTTATAGCAAAGCAATTAGAGCGTTATGTAACTAAATGGGATCCAGCAAAAGAGGGGGATACCGTTCGCTATCTGTTATCGAATCCAAGACCATATTCGTATTTTAGAGATGTCGTATGGGTGGACTTTGAAGGCGAGAAAATGCCTTTACCTATTGAGTATGATAAGTCCTTAACGGCATCATACGGAGACTATATGAAATTGCCTCCTGAGGATAAAAGAAAACCTGCAACGGACAATTTGGTATTTTACGATCTTGATCATAGTTATCTAGATTACAAGGGCATTTATTATTGTGTCAATCAATAATCAATGAACATAGAAATACAGACACGTGAAGAGGCATGTGTTAGTTATGCCCAGATTGTAGAACTCATGCATGAGTCTTTCCAAGAAAGGCTCAACCAGGGGCTTCATTATTCATGCTCGACAATGAACGTGGAACAATATAAGGAGAAAACAAAGAATGGAATTATCTTTGTGGCTATAGATGCCGATACAAGAAATCTTGCTGGTACAACTACATTGAACCTCGTAGAAAACTTGAAAGGAAAACATGGTTATATGGAATACGTCGCTATTAGCAGTAAGTATAAGCATTGTGGAATAGGTTCGATGTTAGTTGACAGGATACGTTCTTGTGGAATTCAAGAAGGATGTGATTTCATTCTTAGCGACACTTCTACAAAAGCGACAAGTGCAGTAAAGTTTCATCAGAAGAATGGATTCAAAATAATTGGTTTGGAATCTTACCGGTCAACAAACTATTGGTCGTATGTATTCAGGATGCAGTTGAAACCTTCATTTATGTGGAATAATCCTTTGTTGTTGAAATTGCATTATTTAGGATCGTATGTTTTTATAAAAGCAACTAGAGATATTAACGGAAATGATACGTCATTTGGTACATTCTATAAAAAAATGAGAGGACTATGCAAGAACTGACATTGAAGGAACTGCAACAAATTAGTCTGGAACTTTTAGTTGATTTACATGAATTCTGTATAAAGAACGACATAAAGTATTCCATTGCCTATGGCACGCTCATAGGCGCTTTGAGACATAAGGGCTTTATTCCTTGGGACGATGATGTAGATATCATCATGCCTCGACCTGATTATGAGCGTTTTTGCCAGACCTTTCATTCCGATAAATTTCAACTCATTTATTACGGCAATGATAAGACAGCATTAGCAGGTTTTGCAAGAGTTGTAGATTGTAAGAAAACAATATATAAGACGGAAAGGCCTTGGACTAAACAAGAGTCTGGTGCGTGGATTGATATTTTCCCAATCGACGGTGTTGAGGAGGATCAGGGTGAATATGCAAAACGTTATCATAAACTCGCCAGACTATGTGAAGTGATTTATAAGTTCAGACGGCAGAATCATCATATCACTAAAGATGACTCATGGTGGTCTATTGCCAAAACCCTCATAGCTCCTATTGTTAGTCTTAATGGTATGATACCTTATTTTCTTCTTAGAAGAATGGTAAACTTGGAGAAAAAGGTTGATTTTGAAAAGGCAAAGTTTTTAGGGCAGTGTTCTTGTCTTGACGACGGGCCCAACCAATTCCCCAAGGAAGATTTTGCTGATTATGTGCTCTTAGATTTTGAGGGTTACAAGTTTCTGGCAATTAGTGGATACGACCATCATTTAAGACAATTATATGGTGATTATATGAGAATGCCACCTGTTGAGAAACAAGTGCCGAAACAGTATTGGATAAAGTTTTATTGGAATAACAAATAGATATGATCAATTCGGATTTTATTAATTTCACTGTTGGCCCTGTGATGTCAAGTGACGCAGTAAGGGCTATAGGTTCTGAACAAGTACCGTATTTTAGAACAGCAGAGTTCTCGGAACTCATGCTCGAGAACGAGCGCCTAATCAAGAAGTTTGCCCGAACGACAGATGATAGCCGAGTTGTGTTTATGACTTGCTCAGGTTCGGGAGGTATGGAAACAGCCATAATGAACTGTCTGTCTAAACAAGACAAAGCACTGGTGATTAACGGGGGGTCATTTGGTGAGAGATTCGTTGAACTCTTAACATTGCATGAGATACCATTTACGGAAATCAAATTGGAGCATGGTAAGGCTCTAAAACCAGAGCATCTCACCCCATATGAAGGGAAAGGCTACACTACGTTTTTGCTTCAGAAACACGAAACGTCGACAGGGGTGCACTATGACATTAATTTAGTCAGTGACTTTTGTAAGCGTAACCATTGTTTCATGATTGTCGATACAATTAGCACTTTCCTTTGTGATCCATTCGACATGGCAGCCCTTGATGCTGGGGTGATGATAACGGGTAGCCAGAAGGCATTGGCATGTCCGCCGGGAATCGCAGTGATGGCATTGGCTCCATCAGCACTGGAACGCATAGAACGCACAAAGTGCTGTTGTCAGTACTTAGATCTTAAGTTAGCACTTAAAAACCAGGAGCGTGGCCAGACACCATGGACTCCAGCAGTAGGAGTGTTACGTCAGATTAATGTTCGTTTGAAAGAGATAGATGCCGCAGGTGGAGCCGAGGCAGAGATAGAACGTACAGGGCACCTTGCTGCATATTTCCGCAATAAGCTGAAGGAGCATGATCTACCATTTGAAATTATCAGTGAAAGCCTGAGCAATGCCGTTACGCCATTACATCCGACTACTCAGTCCGCTTTCGAGATCTTCCTGAAGATTAAGGATGAGTATGGAATGTGGATCTGTCCCAATGGTGGTGATATGAAGGATACAGTATTCCGTGTTGGCCACATTGGGCATCTTAAAGAAGCAGATTATGATAAGCTTATAGATGCATTCATAGATTTGAGAACAAAGAAATTTATCTAAAATGGTAAAAGTCATAACATACGGTACGTACGATTTGTTGCACTATGGCCATATACGTTTACTGGAACGGGCTAAGGCCTTAGGTGACTACCTTATTGTTGGGGTCACAGCAGACGGCTTTGATATGGCACGTGGGAAAATTAACGTTCAGCAACCGTTGATGGAGCGTATTGAAGCTGTTAAAGCCACAGGACTGGCAGATGAAATCGTCGTTGAGGAATATGAGGGTCAGAAGATTGACGATATACGCAGGTTGGGGGTGGATATTTTTACAGTAGGCTCCGATTGGGTTGGCCATTTTGATTACCTCAATGAGTTCTGCAAGGTAGTATATCTCGATAGAACAGAAGGCGTATCAAGTTCGGAAATTCGAGCTGAAAAGCGTGAATTAAAGGTTGGCTTAGTTGGTGAAACAGCTCTCATTAACAAGTTCGAGAGAGAGAGTCATTATGTAAATGGCATTACCATTAGTGGTGTATGTACTATGGATGATTCAGATTTCTCTGATGAAGTAAAACGACTTCCATTTGTAACAAATAATCTAGATGACTTGATTGCCATAAGTGATGCTTTGTATATAGTGTCTCACCCGTCAAAGCACTATGAGCAGGTAAAGAAAGCTATAGTTGCTGGTAAACATGTCTTATGTGAATCACCTGTAGTGCTTTCTGTCGCAGAGTATGATGAACTGTCTAATTTGGCAAAAGAGAATGGCGTTTTGTTGATGGACTCTTTAAAGACAGCTTTTTCTACAGCATATAATCGTATGTTATTATTGGTGAAAAGCGGTATCATTGGAGAGGTGAAATCTGTAGATACTATATGCACAAGCCTTTCTGATTTAGAGAAAAAGTCAGGGAAGCCAACTGCATATACATGGAATAGTATTTGTGCTTGGGGGCCAACAGCCATGTTGCCTATTTTCCAATTGATGGGTAACGATTATGTAGATCGTCATATTACTTCTCACTTGATTGCTTCTGATTTTGACAGTTTTACGAAAGTAGCTTTTGTCTATCCTCATGCTGTTGCTTCGATGAAAGTTGGAAAAGGCGTAAAGTCAGAAGGTGAGTTAATCATCTCAGGTACGAAAGGTTATGTATATGTTCCTGCTCCATGGTGGAAAACAGATTACTTTGAAGTACGTTATGAGAATCCGGTCAATAATAAACGCTATTTTTACCAGCTTAATGGTGAAGGTATCCGTTATCAGATTGTTTCTTTTTTGAAGTCCATACAATCAGGGCGCAACTCTTCTTACATTGACAATGAGTGCTCAAAGGCCATCATAAAGATTTTGGAAGATTTTTATAAAGGAGAAATAATAAGAATTTAGAGTGAGAATAATCAAGCATTGTTTTTTCATATTCCTGGCATTAATCTTCATAATTGCTGTTTCGAGGACAAGCGCCTCCAACGATTCAAGCATTAGAGAGGCTTTTGATTATTCTGGGAAAAAGGAGTATATCATTGCGACTTGGAATCTTGGACACTTTTCATTAGGTAAGAAGCCTTATTCCACGATAGATCGTAGTTCTTTTCTTCAAAGCATGAAGGGTTTCCGTAGTGTCCTACTTGATTCGGTAAAAGCTGATGTCATTTGTTTTAACGAATACAGCAAAGAGTTTGGTAAAGATGAGAAAGGACAAATGATAGTTACTGAAGGCATATTAGAAGGCGAGTATGCAAATAGGATGATAGGTCCTTTGCTTGGGTATAGTTGTAATGGGGTATTTAGCAAGGTAAGAATCAAGAATGCGAAAAGACATGAATTTGAAATAAACAAGACCGTTGGCGTTAAAATGCCGAGGGCTAACAAGTACTATTATGTTGATTGTGACTTATATTTAGGAAAGACTAAAGTCAAACTCATTTGTGCCCATACTATTAATAGTGCTACTGCACTTTGTCAGTCTCAGATAGCCGAGTTAATAGTAAAGTATAGGGAGTTCGATAGAGTTATCATGTGTGGCGATTGGAATACAACTGATTTCTCATTATTTGTCAACAGCGGTTATACATTGGCTAATGACGGTTCCTTCTTGACATATACAGGTAGTACGAAGCACAAGCCGATTGATAATATTGTGGTAAGAGGAATGAAGATCAGTGATGTAAGAGTCATAAGTAGTTCTCTCAGCGACCACAATCCTTTAGTATGTAAAATAACAATAGAATAATGTATAAACATTTCTTCAAAAGATTCCTTGACTTCTGGATTTCACTGATAGCACTCATTTGTATCAGCCCCATATTATTAGTCGTCACCATTTGGCTTCATTTTGCCAATAAGGGCGCAGGGGCCTTTTTCTTGCAAGAACGCCCCGGAAAAGATGAGAAGATATTTAAGGTGATTAAGTTCAAGACCATGACAGATGAGCGGGACACAGACGGGAATCTGTTGCCTGATGCACAGAGGTTGACTAAAGTTGGACGATTCGTAAGGTCAACGAGTGTTGATGAACTGCCCCAGTTGATTAACATTTTGAAAGGAGATATGTCCTTGATTGGTCCGCGTCCTCTTCTCCCTGAGTACCTTTGGGTCTTTGGTGATTCCCAGAAAAGAAGAATGGAGGTTAGACCTGGTATTACTGGATGGGCACAGGTCCATGGGCGTAATCTGCTCAAACTGAGTAAAAAATTCGAATATGATGTTTGGTATGTCGACCATTGCTCTTTTGGGTTAGATATAAAGATTATTTGGAAAACAATAGTTAATGTGCTGAAACGTTCGGATATTGGAGAAGGAACTGGTAATATGAAGGATATTGATGATTTGGGTTACAGGTCACGTATTTTAGAAATTAAAAATAGTAAGAAGAATGCTTAGCGAAATAGGAAGCAATTTCTGGCTTGATCCAAACCTTATATTTGAAAAAAAGGATATTGGTACTCCCCAACAATTTAATTGCAAGGGAATGGATTGTGCATGGCTGTCAACTGGACGTTCAGCTATAGAATCTGCGATAAGAGCTATTGAGAAAAGATGTCCTGATTTGAAAAAAGTGGCCGTATTACCCTCTTTTACGTGTGACACAGTCTTTGAACCGTTATTGAAATGTGGCTACGAAGTGTTTTACTATCCAGTTGAACGAGATTTGACCACAACATCTGATGCTATATTAGAAACAGCTCTTCATTTTGATGCTTCCATAGTTTTGTTTCATCGGTATTTTGGATTTGACACCTTGGATAGGCAGGTGGATAGAATGTGTGACATTTTGAGAGGGATAGGGAAGTATACGATTGAGGATTGTACTCAATGCTTGTATAGTGATATCCCGCGTGCTGATTCAGATTATACGGTTGGTAGTATTAGGAAGTGGACGGGAACGCCAGATGGTGGTTTTATTGTTAGTCACAAAATGAGGCTCAATGACAAACCTGTTTCTTACGATATTGAGTTGGAAAGAGCAAAGGTTGAAGCTTCTTATGCAAAATATCATTTTCTTTTCGAGCATAAGGGAGATAAGGGTGAAATGTTGGAAATGTATAGTAATGCAGAAGCTATTTTGGATAATCAAGATAGAATCTATGCTATATCTAAAATGTCTTCAAAGGTACAAGCAAACCTTGATAGAGAAGAACTGGTTAGAAAAAGGAGAGAGAATTTTGATTGTCTGAGCAAGAATCTAAAGGATTATGTTGAGCCAGTCTTTGCTCTGAGAAAAGAAAATGTACCACTTTATTTCCCGATACTGGTAAATGATAGAGCTTCACTTCAAAAGCATTTGGTACAAAACGCGATTTATGCACCTGTGGTTTGGCCTAAAAATGAAGAACAACCACTACAATGTGATGGGGCTGAAAATGCATATCAGCATTTACTTTGTATTCCGATTGACCAGCGTTACGGCTTAGATGATATGGGAAGAATTGTTGAAGTAATTAACGGATTTTATAGAAAATGAGAAAACTGGCAATAATAGGAGGTGGGGTTATGGCTTCATATTTTGGTGAAGCGTGTCACCGTCTTGGATATGAGGGACATTACTTTTCCATGATCGATGGAAAAGTAGATGAATCGATGGTTGATGTTTTTCATGAGATTAATATTTTTGAGAAAGAAAGAATTGTCTCCATATGTAAAGATATTAAAGTTGATGGTGTAGTTGCCACGACAGAGTTGTCAGTGCCTATTGCCGCTTATGTTGCAGAACAATTAGGCTTATTAGGACTATCTTATGAAGTGGCTCGTGTAATTACTGACAAATATCGTAATCGAGAGTGTATCAAGAATTTGTCAGACTTGTTGTCACCGAAATATGTAGAGGCAAGAAGTATAGACGACATTCAGTCTTCAGGCATTCCATACCCAATGATTCTCAAGCCCACAAACCTTGGTGGCAAGCGAGGTATAACTGTTGTTAGAGATGAGCAATCATTACCGCAAGCATTCGACTATGCGAAGGAGAGTTTCAGGAAAGGAACGATACCTGTAATCATCGCTGAACAGTTTCTGGAAGGGGGGATGGAATGCAGTGTAGAGAGTCTGACCTTTAAAGGAACACATACAATTATCCAGATAACCCAAAAGGACAGTAGTGGCGCTCCTCACTGTGTTGAGTTAGGTCATCATCAGCCCGCTCCCTTATCAAAAGAGATTTGGGATAAAGTTGTTCGTGCCGTGTCTTCTGGTTTGACAGCTATTGGAGTAATGAACGGTCCATGTCATACGGAGATAAAGATTATCGATGATAATATCTATCTAATAGAATTTAATGCCCGACCAGGAGGTGACCATATATGGTGGCCAATGGTGGAATTGAGTACAGGCTTCGATATAATAGCTGCAGTTGCTCAAGCGGCAACCGGAGATTTGAAGCCAATTAATGTTCATACTTTTAAGCACCATTATTCTGGGCTTTATTATGTGGTTAAGCAGACTGAGTTCTTGAAGCCTGTATATGATACCTGTGAGACAAAAGAATGGTGTTGGGAAAAGAACTTTGTTACTGATGAGTTGGTAGAGCTTACTCATAATGATATGGAGCATACAAATTATATGATTTATTCTTCTAAGGAGGGTGACCCTGTGGCAAATCAATTACGAAATATGTTATAACTTAAGAACCCGGTTTTATTGATACGCAAATAATAGTATCAAGAGAAAAGATAAATATAATGGTAGAATTGATACTGAAATATAGATAAATAGTTTAATTAAATATGTAAAAATGAAAATTATTATTATCGGAGGACTTGGTACCTCAATGGTTATTGCAGACCAGATTTATGATGCTCATATTAGATATGGCGAAGATATTGAAGTTATAGGACTGGCTTTAGATGGTCGCTCTAAAGGTGAGACATTATGTGGCTATCCTATTCTATGTGACATTAAAGACGTATATAATAAATACTGCAAATTTGATGATGTAAAACTCATATATGCGCTCCATCGTCCTGACCGTATTCGTGAGAGAACCCAGCTACTTTATAGTTTTAATTTTCCCATTGAAGCATTTTGCAATTTTGTACATCCATCTGTAATGTTGGCTCGTACTGCGGAAATTGGTTACGGAAACGTAATTTTAGCAAATTGTGTAATTAATCATGGCGCAAAATTAGGAAACTTTAATACTATTAATTCATGTACCTTGATTGGACATGATACCACAGTAGGTAATAATAACTTCTTTGCTGCCCATGTCGTGACCAGTAGCGCAATTACAATAGGTGACATGAATTTCGTGGGTTTAAATTCTGCCATACACAGATCAATGGGAAATGGTAATTTGATTGGGCAATGTTCGAATTGCATTAAAGAAATAGGTGATGATACAACGCTTTACGGCAATCCTGCAACTCCTCATGGAGGTGTTGAGAGAAAACCGGATGGATATAAGTATTAGAATGTATGAATCAATCAGTATTAGGATTATTCTTTGAAGATTTTGTAGAGGGCGTTGAGATTAAGCACGCCCTTTCCAAGACCATTTTTGAGAGTGATAACAACTTCTTTTCACTCCTGACGATGAACCATCATCCAGTTCATACCAATGTAGATTATGCCAGTCATAACCAGCATGGACAACTTTTGGTGGTAGGTACTCTGGTATTCTCGTTGGTGGTTGGTATGACCGTTCCTGATATTAGCGGTAAAGCTATTGCAAACCTGGGATATGAGGACATTAAGCATTTGGCTCCTACCTTCATTGGTGATACCATTTATGCCCGTACACGCATTATCAGCAAGAGGGAGTCAAAGTCGAAACTGGACCGTGGTATCATCTACGTAGAAACCATTGGGTATAACCAACGTGGTGAGGACGTTATCTCCTTCCGTCGCAACGTTCTTGTTAAAAAGAGAGATATTTAACCCCTTATTTTATATGAGAGAAAATTATCTGATGCGCAGCCTGATGTTCGTACCTGCGCATAATCCAAAGTTGTTGGATAGTTCCCTTCGTCGCGATGCTGATGTTCTCTTGCTTGACATAGAGGATTCTGTTCCTGTTGTTGATAAGCAGACCGCTCGTGATAATATCAAGGAGTTTGTCTGCCGTCCTGAGGCACAAGGCAAGTTGATCTTTCCTCGTGTGAATGACCGCGAGAGTGGAGAGTTGCTCAAGGACCTCTATCAGCTTACAATACCTGGGATCTCTGGCTTTATGTATCCGAAGTCCACGAAAGAGGAGGATGTCTATTTTGTAGGTAAACTCTTGGAGACAATAGAGTACGAGAAGAGAATTCCTGTTGGCACATTCAAGTTGATACCTCTTATAGAGACAGCAGGCGCTATAGTCAACATCAAAGAAATTTGTACTGCTTGTACTCGTGTTATTGCTGTAGCTTTTGGTTGTGAGGATTATGTTACAGATCTTGGAGGTAAACATGATGAGCAGGGAATGAGTATCTTCTATGCCCGTAATGCCATCGTGAATGCCGCACGCGCTGCAGAGATATTGCCGATCGATACCGTGCATATTAAGGTTCACGATCTGGAAGATCTGGAGAAAAACCTGATATTATCAAAGAACTTGGGTTTTGAGGGTATGCTGGTATTGAATCCCAAGGAGTTGCCTTTGGTGAATCAATACTTTTCTCCGTCTGAAGAAGAGGTTGCTTGGGCTGAGGAAATGGTCCAGTTGACGGAAGAGGCAAAAGCAGAAGGCAAAGGCGTGGCAGTGAAGGACAATAAGTTCATTGGTCCTCCAATGCTGAAAATGGCAGAGAAGATTCTGTATAAGAGTAGAATCATTGGCATGAAATAATGATTAGATGAGAGAATTTGGTTCTGACTTTCATCAAGTATTAGATTACACATCCAAACGAGCTCATCTGACAGATGTTTACTCAGATGTTGTACTGATGGCAGACGGCCGTCAGTGCATGGTTGCTCTCATTCTTCAAGAAGGATGGAAACGTCTATGGGTTCCAGAATATTTCTGCTATGAAGTCATTGAGACCATCAGAAAGAGTACTGGCGTTGAAATCATTTTATACTCAGACTATCCGTTAGCTGATGATAGGGAGATAATCCAAGGTTTGCCGTATGAAGAAGGTGATGCCCTTTTGCGGATGAACTATTTTGGAATGCGGGATTTTAGAAGTGAGAAAACAATCCCTGTTCCTGTAATAGAAGACCACACCCATGACCTGCTGGGACATTGGGCGCTATATAGTGATGCTGATTGGTGTTTTGCTTCTCTAAGAAAATCATTGCCTTTACCAGAGGGTGGTATGTTATGGTCACCCAAAGGACTTAGGCTCATCAATGAGTTGGAAAACACTGACAATAATGCGCAAGTAGCAAGTAAACGCTGGCAAGCTATGCAGATGAAAAGGAATTATATCGATGGCACTATTCAGGATAAAGAATCATTCCGAAAGTTGTTTGTGGAGACAGAAGAATGGTTTGACTCGGCCGAGCCCTCACTGATAGATAAGCAAAGCCGAGAGTACATCGAAGGACTTGATATAAATGCATGGATATGCGCAAAGCGGATGAATTGGCAAATGCTTCGTTCATCATTATCAGATAAGATACGGATATTGCGACCAGAGGACGATTCTTGCACAATGTTCTCAATGATCATTTTGACAGAGAATAAAGAAGATCGTGATGTTTTGCGTAAGCGTCTAATAGAGGATTCTGTCTATCCAGCTATTCTTTGGCAAGTACCAGAGAGCGTAAATGAAGTCATTAAAGACTTCAGTTGTCGAATGCTTTCTATTCACTGCGATGGTAGATATGATAAGGAGGATATTCAACAATTGGCTAACATTGTCAATCAGGCAATAGAATCATGATAAGTGTTTATAATATTAATCAGTCCAAGACTTGGGATAGCATCGTAATGGGCTTTACTCATTACGATGTTTATTTTCTGAGTGGTTATGTGAAAGCCTTCCAGATACATGGTGATGGGGAACCGCAGTTGCTGTTTTATGAAACAGAGGGCCTGAAAGCCATCTATGTGTATATGAAGCGTAAAACTGCCATAGAAGGGTATTACGACAGTGTGACACCTTACGGCTATGGTGGTGTGTTGTTTGAAGGTGATACATCAGAAGGGCATCTTCAGGCATTCTGGAAAGCTTACGTAGAAAAGATGAAAGAGGAAGGCATCGTGGATAACTTTGTCCGTTATCACCCAGTGTTAGCCAATGCCGAACCGATGAAGCAGGTATCGAATGTCATCGATCTCGGTAAGACTGTGGCTATTGACTTGTCTTCTGAGGAGATGATATGGAACAATATCATTAGCAAGAATCGTAACATGATTCGGAAGGCTGAGAAAAATGGCATAGAAATCAGGCACGGTAAGGATCTGGAACTGTTCAAGGATTTCAAACGCATCTATAATGCCACGATGGAGAAAGATCATGCTGAAGAGTATTACTATTTTAAGGATGCCTTCTATGAGTCGATCCATCGGGATTTGTATGACAACTATGAGATGTTCTACGCTGTGATGGATGGGCAGATTATAGCTATGAGCATCATGCTTTTTGCGAATGATCAGATGCACTATCATCTCTCTGGTTCAATGTTAGAATATCGTAACTTAGCTCCGTCGAATTTATTACTGTACAAGGCTGCGCTATGGGGCTGTGAGCACGGTTATAAGACTTTCCATCTTGGTGGGGGCGTTGGGTCAGGCGAAGATGGGCTATATAAGTTTAAGGCCGCTTTCAACAAGAATTCTGATTATCAGTTCTCGATAGGTAAAGAGATCTTTAGTCAGGAGAAGTATGATGAACTGGTTGCTGAAAGAGCAGGAAGAGATTTAACGTTCAACGAGGATAGCAAGTTCTTCCCATTATACAGGTCATGATAAACTCCATTTGTAAACACATCTAATTAGGATGATTAGCATTTTGGGATTATCGCAACATGAAGAATGGGACACCATAGTCCGTTCTTTCCCTAATCACGATGTCTATTATTTGAGTGGTTATGTAAAACCATTTATGCTACATGGGGATGGGGAACCTTGTCTGCTGTATGCAAAAGGGGAGACTTGGAGAGCTATCTACGTCTTCATGAAAAGAAATACCTTTGTAGAAGGTGTTTATGATGCAATAACCCCATATGGGTATGGTGGAGTTTTGTTTGATGGCACATACTCTCAAAAAGACCTGCAGCAGTTTTGGGTATCTTTCAACGATACGATGAGGAAAGAGGGGATTATTGACAACTTTGTGCGTTTTCACCCAGTACTGAATAATGTTTCTTTAGCGAAAGACTATACCCCCGTCATTGATCTGGGGAAGACAATAGTCATTGACCTTAGTTCTCCGGATGTGATATGGAATAACATGTCATCAAAGAAAAGAGGGAAAATCAGGAAGGCTGAAAAGAACGGCATTGAGATTCACCATGGACAAGAGAAGGACTTGTTTAACGAATTCATGCCTATATACAATGCGACGATGGAGAAGGATGGGGCATCTGAGTATTATTATTTCGAAATGCCTTTTTATGAGGCTATCCATGAAGGACTAAAGGACAATTATGAGATGTTCTATGCCACATTGGAAGAGAAGATAATCATGATGTCTATCATATTGTATTGCAATGGTCAGATGCATTACCATCTGTCTGGTTCTCTTCATGAATACCGGAATCTGGAGCCCAATAACGTTCTTCTATACAAGGCAGCATTGTGGGGTTATGAACATGGACTCAAAACCTTTCATTTAGGTGGGGGCGTGGGTTCTTCTGACGACCCGCTCTATACCTTCAAAGCCGGATTCAACAGGCACTCGAATTGTCAGTTTTCAATTGGTAAGCAAATAATAGATACCGTCAAGTATAATGATTTAGTAAGAATGAAGAAGGAAGAAAACCCACTTTTCGATGAGTCATCTTCATTTTTTCCATTATACCGTTCGGATAAGATAATTACAAAGAATGGGTCAGAATAGTATGACGGAGAAGAGCATCTCAACAATTATTGAGATTTGCAACAAAGCATTATTTCAGCAAGAGTCTGGCTGGAAGAATGTACGTCTTCCGGATGTTGGCGAGCTTGATCGTATGTTGAAGATAGCAGGTAACCAAGGAATACTTTCTGCGTTCATGCATGGCTTGTTGGAGCGTGATTACCAAGATGAAGAACTGAGAGATATTATCATTACTTGGTACGGGATCGCTGAGAAGTCTCAAAGGGGGTACAAAAAAAGAATGATGGTCATGGAAAATCTGGCCAAGGTCTTCAAGAAGGCTGGGTTGGATGTGATGTTCATTAAGGGAGCTACCCTGGCGAAATACTATCCTGTTCCTGAATGGCGAATGTTCAGTGATATAGATTTCTATCTTTATGGAAAGTATGATGAGGGGCTCAAGGCCTTAAAGGAAATCGGAGTTGTGTTTGAAGAGGGATTTCATCATCACTCAACTGCAAGCTATTCTGGTATTCTGCTTGAGAATCATTATGATTTTGTTGATAGGGTTAATCACAAGTGTAATCTTCTTATAGATGACGAATTAAAGAGATTAGCTGAGAAAGAGGGAAGAGATTATCCATACACATTTGATAATAATGATATTGATAATGCGTATTGTATGTCACCCACGATGAATGCCATTTTCTTAATGAGGCACATGTCAACTCATTTCGCTTCAGAGACTATCCCTTTGAGAATGTTATACGACTGGGCACTATTCTTGAAGAAAGACAGTGGGAGTGTTGATTGGAATAAAGTACTCCATATATATGAACAATCGGGTATGGATTGTTTCGCAGGGATGATGCAGGGAATCCTTGAAGAAAAGTTCTATGTTACCATTACCGAATGTCCCATCAAACCCATTATGGATGCCACAACTGAACGTATATGGATTAGCATTATTGATTCTACGTCAGAAACGAAGAAGGGTAAGTCAATGTTAGGTGTAGTGAAAGAGACAATAACTTTCTTCAGAAATCGATGGAAGTACAAAGTAGCTTTCCCTCAGGAATCATTCTGGCGATTGTGTCTGAGCTTTATATGGGTTCATCTTAAAAGTCGACTAAAGATATAACGTAAGCATTCGATAAAATACACGTTGTATCATGACAAAAGAAGATTTTGTAGTATTACAATCAGACCTACAAAAGACATAGTAATACACATATAGATACAACATATACCAACAGCTACAATCAAATGTGATTGTAGCTGTTGTTGTATCTATAATGTAATATATGTAATACTATGTCATACAGTTTTGGTCATGATTGTCGACTTATCACATGAAAATAGTTCGTGATTATTTGTTTTATTTGTAAAAAGGTTGTATCTTTGCCACAAACAAACAATGATTATGGAACAAGAAACGGATATTAGATGGATACAGCGTTATGCTAACTTTCACAAAGCTTGTGGGAGGTTACTGGAAGTGACCGAGGCAGACAGATTTGTTGATGATTTGTCAGTATTAGAGCTTGAGGGTCTAGTGCAACGTTTTGAATACACATTTGAATTATCTTGGAAAGTTCTACAAGACCTCCTTTTGTTCAAAGGGTATGAGTTTATGTTGGGTCCCAATGGAACTATTAAAAAGGCTTTTGAAGATGGATTGATTGTTGACCACGATGGTTGGCGAAAAATGGCAAAGTCAAGAAATACCTTGAGTCATGTATTTGATGAAGAGGAAGTCATGCCCATCATCAAACTTATTTATAGTGATTATGCTCCTCTGTTGAAACAATTGGATGAGAAGTTATGGGGATTGTCGCATGACGTGGATTATCAACAGGTATGAAATATGGATTAAGTGACACGGTAATTGAAGAACTGAAAGGTGTGTTTCGGCGACATCCGAACATACAAAAGGTTTTGATTTTCGGCTCGAGGTCGAAAGGGAACTATCGTGCCGGCTCGGATATAGATCTAGCTGTCATCGGTAAAGACTTGGATTATAACCAATTGTTGGATATTCTTTGTGAGATAGATGATTTGGAGTTGTTCTATTCTGTTGATCTATTGGATTATCAGAAAAAGAAGGGAACTCCTATTGGGGATCATATTGATAGGGTAGGACAAGTCTTTTACGAAGTAGCATAAGCATTTGATAAACTTTGGTAGTTCTATGCGGAGCAAAGCGGCAGAGCCGAGCTATACCTATATTATATAATAACAGCAACAATCATTATACACATCATGATAGCAGCTGCAACAATAAGTTGCAGCTGCTGCTGGTTTTATGGTAGGAACAAGTCGTCCATCGTTATCTCCTTTTGTACCATGTTGTAGTAGCAGTTGTGTGCCACACCATATGTTGTTACCATAACAAGGTGAAGAGTGCGATTGTCCTTTGATAGTTCTTGGTAAGCATCAAGTTTGTTTTGCAGATCCTTAGCATAATCTTTGTCTATCGTGAAAGTGGATGCGGAATGCTTCATTTCACAAATGTCTGTAAAGCCATCGGCACGTTGCATTACCAAGTCGATTTGCGCTCCACGTTGCTTGTCTGTTCCCCGGGTGTTCCATGAACACACGTTAGTCTGTATTCCAGATATACCTAGTGCTGCTTTTATCTGCGGAACGTGTTGGAGGCATACACGTTCAAAGGCGTGACCTTTCCATGTGTTATGGGAAGTGGATGTGAAGGTGTTCGACCAATAATGCTCATCACTAAAGGCATTCTTCTTGATACAGCGGTAATGGAAAAGAGTATAGTTGTCTATTAGTTGGTATAATGCGTTTGTTTCTGCAGTATCAGCAGAAGCAAATCGACGAATGAATCCACACTCCTCCAGTTCTTCCAGTATGGTAGAGAATGTGCCTCCGTCTGAAAATTTGCTCTCGCGCAGTATTTCTTCTCTTGACATACCAGATTTCTTGCCATTGCTTAGGCATTCGATAACCTTGAGATAATTCTCCGGACGCCTAAACAGAATGGAATAAAGTGCCTCAAACTCATCACGCAGCTGTGCTGTCTCCGTGAAGAACAGTTGGTCGATATTCTGTGCCACGCTCAATCCTTTCTTCAGGAAACTCCAATAATAGGGTATACCACCAAGAATCATATAAAGTTCCAAGATGTCTTTCCTGCCCAAAGCCAGGTTAGCACCCTTGGCAAAGAGTTCGCATTCGTGGAGCGTGAAGGGAACGAGTTTTATGCGGTTTGTCAATCTACCACGAAGGCCACCTTTATCCTTAAGTAGTTTATTACTTATCCACGAAGTGGCACTTCCGCATACGATGAGCACGATATCTTTCTCCCTACGGGCTGTTGCCCATCCGTTCCAGAAGTTTTCCAGGGCGCCAATCAGATTCCCCTTAGGCGTATCCATCCATGGGAGTTCGTCGATAAAAAGGACCTTCTTTCCTGCTGGAGCATCATTGATGAGTTGTTTCAGTAGTTCGAAGGCTTCAATCCAGTTTTGGGGAATGGAGCAGTTGGCTTTGCCTGATGCCACCAATGAGTTTCGGAACGCTGTTAATTGTTGTCGTAGTGTTCCTTTAGCTACTCCGGTGTGCTGAAAGCAGAATTGGTAGTTGAAAGTCTCGCGAATGAGATACGTCTTGCCTACACGCCTTCTACCATAGACGGCACAAAACTGCGATTCCTCTTTTTCAAGGAGACCAAGCAGTTCACGTTGTTCTTTTTCTCGTCCAATAATCATAGGGCCATTCTTTAATCAGATTTCCGCTGCAAATATAACAAAAAAGTTTCTATAACCAGCGGAAATGTATGTTTTTCTTTATGTTCCCGCTGAAAATAACGCAAAATTGTGCTTATAACCAGCGGAAACTTGTATTATTCTTTACGTTTCCGCTGGAAATAGTATTCGCGTTCAAATAGTATTTCTGGGATAATTATGATAATTATTCTAATTTCTTTCATAATTAAGCATTCTTGTCCAATAAGCTTCTTTTGAAAGAATAACGACCATGTTTTTACCTAACATTTCCCGTAAAATTCACGAAACAACGATGTGTAAAGGGTTTGAGCAACGGGAGATGTTGCTCAAACATATCCCGTAGATCTCCCGTAGATCTCCCGGAAAGGTGATTTTATTTTCGACAGAAGAACTTTTTCGACAGAATAACATAAGAACATAACATCTTGATGATAAGTATGTTTTCTTGTTAGAAACTTTGAGAGCAAGCTCTCACGTTTCTTCCAATAAGACATACCTTTGTTTCACGAAACAAAGCAGTTCTAAGAACTGTCATCATCAATCGGCTTCCAATCAAACATACTTCCTCATCATCAATCCACATAGCCTATCTTTGGTTCTTTGGGCTTTTTATACCCTTTGGATTTGGAAGAGAGTACGTCATTCTCTAGGAGAAACTATGGCAGTTTCTTGTTGAAAGTGCCTCAAACGCTGATAGTGGGAACGTCACTCTCTGATAGTGGGAACGTCATTCACTCATAGCGTTTACGGCGTTCAGTGTTTTTTAACAGAAAGGTGGTGGTTTGTTAACAGATTTTTGCACCCTATGAGGGGTCGATTTTTGGTCATCCCGGATTTTTTTCGTACCTTTGCAGGCGCAAAACATGAAGGGGTAACCTGGAGTGTCAGCGCCACTAACATTTATTAACCATTCAAAATTCATTACAAACCATGAACGAAACAACTATGATGGGTGGCAACACCATGAGTAACACACAGGAAAACACACTCGCAACCGAGTTGTTCCTACAAGACAACTACCTCTTCCGCCGCAATGTGCTGAGCGGGAAGGTGGAGTTTGCAGCACTGCCTGCAGAAGATCCTGTTTACAGGACGCTCACGCAGGCGGCCCTCAACAGCATCGTGATCAGGGCCAAGCGTGAGGCTGTCATGGAGAAGGGGAGTCCGAAGGCAGAGATCATGGAACTGATCAACTCCGAGGAGGTTCCCGCATTCGATCCGGTAAAGGACTTCCTTGAACACTTGCCCCAGTGGGACGGACAGAACCATGTGGCAGCACTGTTCGGCAGGTTACCCGGTATCAGCAGCGAGCAGCACGGTTATCTGGCCACCTGGCTGCGCTCGGCAGTAGCCCACTGGCTTCAGATGGATACCATCCACGGAAACGAGTGCGTACCTACGCTGATCGGTGCCCAGGGCTGCGGTAAGACGACCTTCGTGGCAAGGATCCTTCCTCCGCATCTCAGGCAGTACTACCTCGACCACCTGAACCTGTCGAACAAGTTCGACAAGGAGATGGCGCTGACGA
>Ga0247611_10001866_pt1 | contig 36254 bp, 33 predicted proteins | sample 177DNAGHGhighgp2_FD_192422 | JGI IMG/M metagenome (GOLD analysis project Ga0247611, IMG submission 192422) | Sheep rumen microbial communities from Palmerston North, Manawatu-Wanganui, New Zealand - 1770 DNA GHGhigh gp2 | ecosystem: Host-associated > Mammals > Digestive system > Stomach > Rumen... | reverse complement strand
TCACTGGTCGTGAGTATCACCTGTTCTCATACTACGGCGCAGAGGATGCTGACCGCATGATTATCCTGATGGGTTCTGCTACCGATGCAGCCCGCGAGGCTATCGACTACCTGAATGGCCAGGGTCAGAAGGTTGGTATGATCAGCGTTCACCTCTATCGTCCGTTCTCTGTGAAGCATCTGCTGGCTAGCGTTCCCAAGAGCGTGAAGAAGATTGCCGTTCTGGATCGTACCAAGGAGCCCGGTGCTAACGGTGAGCCTCTGTACCTCGACGTTAAGGATGCTTACTACGATGTAGAGGATCGTCCTCTGATCGTTGGCGGTCGCTACGGTCTGGGTTCTCACGATACCACTCCCGCTCAGATTATCAGCGTGTTCAACAACCTCGCTATGCCCGAGCCCAAGAACCACTTCACCATCGGTATCGTTGACGATGTAACCTTCACCTCTCTGCCCGAGGTTCCCGAGATTGCACTTGGTGGCGCTGGCATGTTCCAGGCTAAGTTCTTCGGTCTTGGTGCTGATGGTACCGTAGGTGCTAATAAGAACTCTGTTAAGATTATTGGTGACAACACCGACAAGTACTGCCAGGCATACTTCTCTTACGACTCTAAGAAGTCTGGAGGTTTCACCTGCTCTCACCTGCGTTTCGGTGATACACCTATCCGTTCTACATACTTGGTAACCACACCTAACTTCGTGGCTTGCCACGTTCAGGCTTACCTCCACATGTATGATGTAACCCGTGGTCTGCAGAAGAACGGTCAGTTCCTGCTGAACACCATCTTCGACGATGCAGAGCTGGAGAAGTTCATGCCTAACAAGGTAAAGAAGTATTTCGCAGAGAACAATATTACTGTTTATACCATCAACGCTACCAAGATTGCACAGGAGATTGGTCTGGGCAACCGCACCAACACCATCCTGCAGAGTGCATTCTTCCGCATCACCGAGGTGATTCCTGTTGAGCTCGCCGTTGAGAAGATGAAGGCTGCAGCCCTGAAGTCTTACGGTGCTAAGGGTCAGGATGTGGTTGACAAGAACTATGCCGCTATCGACCGTGGTGGTGAGTACAAGCAGTTTACTGTGAAGCCCGAGTGGGCTAACCTGCCCGATGATGAGCCTAAGGCTGACAATGCTCCCGCATTCGTTAAGGAGCTCGTTCGTCCTATCAACGCTCAGGCCGGTGATCTGCTGAAGGTTTCTGACTTCGTGAAGCACGGCACTGCCGACGGTTCTTGGCAGGTTGGTACTGCCGCTTATGAGAAGCGCGGTGTAGAGGCTTTCGTTCCTATGTGGAACAAGGACAACTGTATCCAGTGTAACCAGTGTGCTTACATCTGTCCTCACGCTGCTATCCGTCCGTTCGTTCTGACCGACGATGAGCTGAAGGACTTCGAGCTCGATACTCTCGAGATGAAGGCTCCTGCCGCTATGAAGGGCATGCACTTCATCATCGAGCCTTCTGTACTCGACTGTCTGGGTTGCGGTAACTGTGCCGATATCTGCCCGGGCAACCCGAAGACTGGCAAGGCCCTCACGATGGTTCCGTTCAACCCCGATGCAGCCGATATGAAGAAGATGGCTGCCGACTGGGACAAGCTTGTTAAGGTTCCCAGCAAGCAGAACCTCGTCGACATTAAGAGCAATGTTAAGAACTCTCAGTTTGCTCAGCCTCTGTTCGAATTCTCAGGCGCTTGCTCTGGTTGCGGTGAGACTCCATACGTTAAGCTGATCTCTCAGCTGTTCGGTGATCGTCAGATGATTGCCAACGCTACTGGTTGTTCTTCTATCTACTCTGCTTCTATTCCTTCTACACCTTACACTAAGAACGAGAAGGGTCAGGGTCCTGTATTCAACAACTCACTGTTCGAGGACTTCTGCGAGTTCGGTCTGGGTATGGCTCTTGGTAACAAGAAGATGAAGGAGCGCGTAGCTAAGCTGCTGCAGGAGATGATCGATGGCGATAAGGCCAGCGCTGAGTACAAAGAGCTCGCTGCTGAGTGGATTGCTAATAAGGACGATGCCGAGAAGACTAAGGAGATTGCTCCGAAGCTCCGCAAGTGCATCGCCGAGAGCGCTGCCGCTGGTTGCCCCGTTTGCAAGGAGCTCCAGACTTTGGATCACTACCTCGTAAAGCGCAGTCAGTGGATCATCGGTGGTGACGGTGCTTCTTACGATATCGGTTACGGCGGTCTCGACCACGTGATTGCTTCTGGTGAGGACGTTAACATTCTTGTGCTCGATACTGAGGTTTACTCTAACACTGGTGGTCAGGCCTCTAAGGCTACTCCTCTTGGTGCTATTGCTCAGTTCGCTGCTCAGGGTAAGCGCATCCGCAAGAAGGATCTGGGTATGATCGCTACCACTTACGGTTATGTATACGTAGCTCAGATTGCTATGGGTGCTGACCACGCACAGACTCTCAAGGCTATCCGCGAGGCTGAGGCTTGGCACGGACCTTCTATCATCATCGCTTACGCTCCATGTATCAACCACGGCTTGAAGGCCAAGGGCGGTATGGGTAAGAGCCAGGCCGAGGAGAAGAAGGCTGTTGAGTGCGGTTACTGGCACCTGTGGCGTTACAACCCCGCTCTTGCTGAGGAAGGTAAGAATCCGTTCAGCCTCGACTCTAAGGAGCCGAACTGGGCTAACTTCCACGACTTCCTGCTCGGTGAGGTTCGTTACCTGTCAGTGAAGAAGGCTTATCCTAACGAGGCTGAGGAACTGTTTGCCGAGGCCCAGAAGATGGCTCAGATTCGCTACAAGTCTTACATCCGTAAGAGCCAGGAGAACTGGGAGGATTAATCCCCTATCCTATTATATCAAAGGAGCATCCGAGAAATCGGGTGCTCTTTTTTGTGTTCGAGAAAGAAACTGTCAACTGTCAACTGAAGAAACTGTCACCATTTCGTTTAAAAATACGCGTAGTTCATTGAATAGATTTGTGTCTGCGCCGTCAGTTTCCACACAGCCTACTACGAAAGTATACATATCTCTATTTGAAACTGTAACAACAAAAAAAGCTCCCGAATTTTCGGAAGCTCTTTTTTGTAGTCGATAGGGGAATCGAACCCCTATGCCAAGATTGAGAATCTTGTATCCTAACCATTAGATGAATCGACCGAGCAGCGAGAACAATCAAGCTTGCTTGAATTGTCGAGTCGCGAGGGAGATAGACTGAAAGTCAATCGACCGCATGCTCTCGCAGAGAAATCCCCTCGGTGCGGAAGGAGGGGGATTCGAACCCCCGGTACGGGAACCCGTACGGCAGTTTAGCAAACTGCTGGTTTCAGCCACTCACCCATCCTTCCAAAAGGACTATGGAGTTCGAAACCGTGGGGTTATCTCCTTGATTGCGGGTGCAAAGGTACAACTATTTTTTGAACCCACCAAATATTTCCCGAACTTTTTTAAGAAAAAGGCTAAAATTGCCCGAAAACATATAGAAAATGGGGACTTTCGCCCCCACTCTCCTTATTTAAACGCATGTTTTGTCCTTATTTGAATGCTACAACTTCCTGCGCCTCCTGATCCAGATAGAATGTGTTCTGCAGCGTATCGCCCTTCATCACATACTTCATTCTGAGGTACAGCAGATCGCCCTTGGGCGGCTCAGCGTAACTGATGCCGGTCTTAAACCCGGGCGCTCCCCGATGGCGCATCACTTGTATCAGCGAGTCACTGATGTGCCTGGTGATGCCCACATCGGCAAAGTCGCGCCCCGTCATCTCGCTCGCAGCCTCCATATTCTCCTCTACGAAGGCCTTTACGCGCTGCTCAGCCTTATACTGCCGTCCGCACGAGGTGGCCATCAGCATAAAGCCCAGCATATATATTATATAATGTACGCGCGCGAGTTTCATTTCTGCGGAATGTTTTTAAGCACGTCAAGTAGATGATCCCAAACCATCTGTACGGTCGGGATATGCAAGCGCTCGTCGGGCGTATGCACAAAGCGCAGCGTAGGTCCGAAGCTCACCATATCCAACTGCGGATAGCGCTCCGAGAAGAGTCCGCACTCCAGTCCGGCGTGAATACCACGCACAATGGGCTCCTTGCCGAACAGCTTGACGTAACTCTCGCGAACTATCTTCTGCAGCTCGCTGTTGGCCTTCATCTTCCAGGCGGGATAGCCGTCGCTCGAATAAGCCTCGGCTCCAGCCAACTGGAATACGGCCTGAATTGTGGCACACATATTGTCGAGGTTCGACATCACGTTCGAACGCTGGCTCGACAGAATGTCGATCGCGGTCTCTGATGAGTGAACGCTGGCTATGTTGCTCGATGTCTCCACCATGCCGCCCAGCGCCTCGTCCTGACAGATGGCGTAGATACCATTGTCCACAGCCTGCAGCGCCCAGATAAAGTTCTTGGCCACCTTCGGGTCGATCACCTTCTCGGCGTCAGCACTCTCCATCGAGAACTCCATGGTGGTGTCGGTTACGTGGAATTCGTCCTCCACCTCAGCGGCAAATACGTTCCAGTCGGCACGCACATTCTCCTTCAGCTCGTTGGGCACAGCTATTACGAAGTAGCCGTCGCGAGGAATGGCGTTGTGCAGCTTGCCGCTATGGAACTGCGCCAGCTGCGTGCCCTCGTAGCGGTTCATCGTCTGGAAGATGAATCGGGCCAGCACTTTGATGGCATTGGCGCGCTTCTTGTTGATATCGTCGCCCGAGTGACCGCCTACCAGTCCCTTCAGCGAGCCCTTCAGGAAGAAGCTGCCTGCGGGAGCCTCCGTGCGAGCGAACGAGAACTTAGCCGTGGTGTTACGACCGCCGGCACAAGATACAAAAATCTCGCCCTCGTCCTCAGAGTCCAGGTTAATCAGATAATCGCCCGTCATGAATCCGGCCTTCATGCCCTCAGCACCCGAGAGTCCGGTTTCCTCGTCGCGAGTGAATACACACTCAATCGGTCCGTGCGCGATGTCGTCGCTGCGCAGAATGGCCAGCTCTATGGCACAACCTATACCGTCATCGGCACCCAGCGTCGTTCCCTCGGCCGTGAGCCATTCGCCATCGATGTAAGTCTTAATGGCATCCTTATCAAAGTCGAACTCCACATCCACCAGCTTGTCGCACACCATATCCATGTGGCTCTGCAGAATCACCGTCTTGCAGTTTTCCATTCCCTTGGTGGCCGGTTTGCGGATGATCACGTTGCCCGTTTCGTCCACTTTTGTATCGAGTCCGCGATTCTCGCCCCAGTTCTTCAAGTAGTCAATCATCTTCTCTTCGCGCTTCGAAGGACGGGGAATTGTGTTAATCTTCGCAAATTCTTCGAAGACAACAGCAGGTTTTAAATCGTTTTTATTCATTATTAATACGTTTTTTGATTATATTCGTAATTTTATTCGTAACTTTGCAGCCGAATTGCTTGTGCAAAAGTACAAAAAATGATTGAAACTCTGCTCATATCGGTGTTAATAATTGCTATTGCGATGGTTCTTTTACTCGTAAGAGTGCTGTTCGTGAAGCGGGGCGAGTTCAAGTCACAGCACATTCATGACTCCGAGGCGATGCGCGAGCGCGGCATTCACTGCGTGATGGATCAGGATCGCGAGCTCCGCACCAAGAGCCCCTTCGCCGTCGATGAAAGAAAAGAAGATTAATTAAATAAATAAGAAGTAAAAAATGAAAAAGTACATTTTCTCAGCACTCGCCGTCGCTGCCATGATGGCTTCGTGCAACAATGCTAGTCCTAAGATGGACGATCAGCCCGCAGCCGCTTCGAGCGAGGGTCTGAAGATCGCTTATGTTGAGGTCGACTCACTGATGACTCAGTACGACTTCGCTAAGGATTACAGCGTAACCCTCCAGAAGAAGAGCAACAACGCCCGCAACACCCTCACCCAGAAGGGTAACGCCCTGCAGGCTGCCATGAACAATTTCCAGCAGAAGATTAACAACAACGGTTTCCAGAGCCGCGAGCAGGCTGCCAGCGTGCAGAATGCCATCCAGCGTCAGCAGAACGATCTGCAGGAGCTCCAGGCCCGTCTCGAGAACGAGCTCGCCACTGAGACCGCTAAGTTCAACGAGGCTCTGCGCGATTCACTGCAGAACTTCCTGAAGGACTATAATGCCGATAAGAAGTTCGACCTGATTCTCTCAAAGGCAGGCGACAACATTCTGCTCGGCGCATCACGTCTCGATATTACTCAGGACGTTATCAACGGCCTGAACAAACGTTATAAGCCCGCTAAGAAGTCTGAGGCTTCTTCAGAGGACAAGAAGACTGAGGATAAAAAGTAAGGTTTTCTGGTTAACACACGCAGAGAGGCGCTCCGTCCGGAACGCCTCTCATTTTGTTATAACCATGTTTAATCCAGTGCAGGGCTGACAGCCTTCAGTACAAGATTCAGTGCAGGATAATTATTCCGAAATCTCTCTAAATTAAGTCGCTGTGCTAGACAAATTGAGATTTGCATAAACAATTAATCCCTCGCAGTTGCGGGGGATTAATCTTATATTATAAAGTGAATATTCTCACTTATTTAACTACCTTCTTTCCATCAATGATGTAGAGGCCGGAGGGGAGGTCGTTGAGGGACTTGGCATTGAGGCGGACGCCGTTGAGGTTGTAGATGCCCTTCGATACATCGAGGGTCTTGTCGGCATCAACCTTGCTGATGTTGGTGGACTCGGACTCGGGCTCGCCACCGTTCAGGCCGCGAACGAATCCGGCATAAACGTGCTTGCGGTAGAGGTCGAGATCCCAAATACCAACGGGCTCACTAGCGCGCCAACCGCTATTTTCGGGCGAATCGGTGGGACACCACTGACAAATACCCCACTGCTGGGCGGCAGGAACAATGCGGAAATACTCACTGAAAATCCACTCGTAAAAATCGGCCATTGCCTTATGCTGGGCCTCAGTAAGCTGAGAGGTATAGACTTTCTTCTCATTAGGATAACTGCCAGTAATATACCCCATATCCATCTCGCTGACGCGAACGAGCTTGCCTGAATTGGCCATCACCTGGAACATACCCGTAATAGCTTTCTTCAGGTTATTGAGCGTGCTGCTGTTTTCGTAGTAATTAATATGCATCTGAGTGCCGATACCATCGATCTTGGTAACGCCATCTTTCTCCCACTTCTTAATCCAATTGACCATAGACCAAACCTTCTTACTGGCGCTGATACCATCCTTGGTGGTGATATCCCAAGTGCCTTCGAGGTTATAGTCGTTGATGAAGAGCTTCACATCGCTGGGGCCATACTTGCGAGCCAGACGACAAGCCTGACGAATGTAGTCGAGATCGCCCATATAGTCCTGCCAGAAGAAATCATTACCACCGACATCCCATGTAGCATCAGGATTACCGCTAGGGTTGTATTCCTTAGAATGTTGCAGGACGTAGTTGCCCTCGCCATCGTCGCCACCGCCTGAGATTGCCTCATTGACAAGATCCCAACCTTTCACTTTTCCGTCGCAAGCTTCCATCATGCCCTTGATCCATTGATCCATCGCATCGACTAATGCATCATGCATCTCTTGCTGTGTCTGAGGAATCATCTTGGCTGAATTACCTTCGAACTTGATGGACTTAACATAGATGTCGCCTACGAAATCGCCACACTGAAGCAGTAGGAAATTATTAGCATATGAAGGTTTGTATTCTATTTCCACATCCTTCCACTCGGTAGTAAAAGGAATCTCAAGACAATAATCAGTGTTCCAAGGATCGTTCAAATCGCTAGCCATCTTACTATGAAATTTTCCTTCAGTTGACCCTTTCACTGTCATCGTCATCTTGTATGTATTTCCGATTGTAGCAGGGATATTTTCCATAACGATAAACTGTACATCCCAAAAGTTGGTTGCCATTTTGGTACAATTTACATGGAGACCATCATTTGCATCGAACTTAAGGGAGTAACCATAAGTTGCCTCTTCTGATTTCCATCCAAGGGTTTTATCTTTGGTGAAGTCCTTGCTGGCTACAGTAGAATATGTCACTTCGCTATTGGGATCGGGCTTATCACCAATGAGTTTGAGCAACCAAGCCTTGGGCTGCTGAGAGTGCCAGGCGAGTGTGTGACCATAAACGCTGAGTCCGGCATCAGTGGCTGATTTCACATATTTCTTAACCGTCTCGAAGTTCATATCGCCGTTGCCGTTTACGATACTACCCATTTTCATGGCGTTGCCGGCTACGGTCTCGGTGAAGTTCTTGTTGTGCAAGTTTCTGATCTCTTCCTTGTTGAGATAATCGGGAACAGTAGTACCAGCACCGAGTTTGAAGTTGGGGTACTTCGAAGTGTTGATGTACTCTTTCAGAGCTTTGTACTCATCAAGGTAACGATAGTTAGAGTCGCCAGGTTTTCCCTGCTCGAATTTTTCCTGTGCCAGAACCGAAACAGACAGGCTGGCAGCAAGCATTAATAAGTAGAGTTTCTTCATTTTATAAAAATAGTAAATAAGTTAATTAAAATGCAAACGTATTATATCATCTCCCTACGGTATTAATAAGGAGGAATCGCCGTAACTAAGGAAGCGGATATCGTGAGCGAGGGCGTAATCATAGATCTTGTGCCAATCGCCCTTGACGAAAGCGCTCACCAACAGCAGAAGTGTAGATTGCGGCTGATGAAAATTGGTAACCAGCATCTTCACGATGTGATAATCATAACCCGGGGCGATAATGATCTGCGTGCTGGAGTGGAGCACTTCGAGATGGTGGGTATCCATCCAGGCATCTAGAGCCTTGAGGGCATCGACGGCGGGAACGGAAGTCGGAGCATCATAGGGCTCCCACTGCTGAACGTGGAGTTGCTCTTCGTTGAGGTCGGCATTCTGCATCACCTTAAGCCCCATATAGTAAAGGCTCTCGAGTGTGCGGACACTGGTAGTACCCACAGCGATGGCGCAGGCATCATGACGGATGAGCTTCTGAATGGTATCACGACGAACCGAGATATACTCGGTATGCATTTCGTGACCCTCGATCTCTTCGCTCTTAACGGGTTTAAAGGTTCCAGCTCCCACATGCAGCGTGAGTTCCTCGCGCTCAATGCCGTGAGCATCGATATCGGCGAGCACCTCGGGGGTAAAATGGAGTCCGGCCGTAGGCGCAGCTACCGAACCTTTAATCTTAGAGTAAACGGTCTGATATGTGGTTTTATCGCTCTCCTGAGTCTCGCGATTCAAGTACGGCGGAATGGGGAGTTCGCCCATAGCGTCGATGAGCTCAGCAAAGCTGAGCTTTGAGTTGACAGTTGACAGTTGACAGTTTGTTATTTCCCAACTAAAGTCGATGCGGTGGGAGGTTCCATGGATGGGGCCACGGGTTGCGGAAACCACAACCTTCTGCCCATTAATCTCAATCTCGCGTGTGAGCGTTCCCTCCTTCCACTTCTTCAGATTGCCCACAAGACAATACCAGGCGCAATGGCCTGTGGTCTGGAACATCAGTTCATAGTCGGAAGGCTCGGCAGGCTCCAGCAGGAACACCTCGATCAGCGCTCCTGTATCCTTGCGAAAATGCATACGGGCCTGAATAACCTTCGTATTGTTGAACACCATCAACGCACCCATCGGCAGATAGTCGGGCAGATGATAGAACACATCCTGACTAACCACACCTTTATTATATATAAGGAGTTTGGAGTGATCGCGCTGGGCGATGGGGAATTTGGCGATACGCTCATCGGGGAGCGGATAATTATAGTCGCTAATGCGAATATGACGTGGATCAGAAATCATATGAAACAAGCTAAAATAAGGGCAAAGAGCAAAGTAAATACAAACACCTCTACAGGAAGGTCGCAATCACTACGCATATAGCCCGTCACGGTATATTTAGATGAAACAAGTCGCTTGGCGGGATTAGACTTCCGCGTTAAGCGATGATAAAAATAATAGACAAGACTAGCAACAGTACCACCCCAGATAAGACCGGCCAGGATGTCGCCCGGGAAATGGAGTCCGAGATACATACGAGTCCAACAGTTAAGAAACGACCAGAAGATCAGGGTGACTGAGAGCAGCCGGCTGCGCACCAGCCAATAAAAGAGGATGGCCACGCTAAAGGTATTGGCAGCGTGGGCAGAGAAGAAGCCGTACTTATAACTACGATAACCGTCGACAATATCGACCTTCATCCCGATTTCGGGATCGTGAGACGGGCGCCAGCGGGCCACAAGATCTTTTACAATAACATCGTCGAGACCTCCAGCCAGCAGATAAATAATGCCTACCGTAACCAACACGTTAAGCACCTTGCGCACATTGGGGTTGTTATTGAGAACGAGATAGAACAGACTCAGATAGAGCGGTATCCAAGTAGCACCATGCGTAAGAATAAGCACCAAGCGGTCGAGATAAAGCGAATCGCTACCGTTAACCGCCAGCAGTAACTGCTTGTCGGCAGACTCTATCGTCTGCAAGAATCCATCAGCTACAAGGAGAATATCTGCCCACATCATCATTAAATCGTTTCAATTTTGTTACTTTCTATCCAGCCTTCCTTTCCGTCGGCCAGACGAATCTCCTTCCAACCCTTCATAGAGCCGTCGGTAATATTGACTTTTGTACCTTCGTGGAGGATAAAGAGGTCGGTACCATTCTTGGCGGGTGTACTCTTAACCGTTACCGAAGGAGCCACGACGATGGCACCCTTGCGGAAAAGCAGATTCTGCTTCTGCTGCCAGGCGAAGATATTACTCAGCACAAAGAGCAGCAACAAAATGAAGCCTCCGAAGAAGCCAATCTTACGCAACCAGATACGCTCGGAGAAGAGATATAGCAACGAAAGAATAATCACCAGCGCCAACGAGAAGATAGCCGTACGAGCCCATCCGTCGACACTCATCAGATTGACGAGCGAGTGATACCAAGTGATGAAGAACATCTCCGACTCGGGCACAATCTTATCGATCGTCTTGCTCTGGGCTAACTGCAGGTTGAAGCGGATATCGCGATCGCCTGGCGAGAGCAGCAGCGCACGCTCGTAGTTGAGTACGGCGCGAGTGATGTTCTCTGTGCGATAATAGGCGTTGCCGAGATTATAATACAAATCGGCCGAGGCGCCATTCTTCAGCAATGATTCATAGTCGCTGATGGCTTGCTGGTACTGGCCACGAGCATAAGCACTATCGGCCTCCACTTTCGTTACGGCCTTAGTGGTGAGTGGTGAGAAGCTAGAAGCTAGAGAAATGACCATCAGCAGCAGAAGTCGGGCACTGCCACTCACCTCTCTCCTCTCACTTCTCTTCTTCTTCATCGTTTCTTCAATCTTTTCGATAGCCGTCATAGCTTTATCGTATACTTTATTCATATTACCCTTAGGATCGCCCGGAGCATAGCGTTCGAACTCGCACTCATCGAGCGCACCGATAAACTGACTGATGGTTTCCTCATCGACGTTACGCTCAGATAGACGCTGGCTGATATTATCGTGCGAGAGTTGCTCAACAGGCATATTCAGCTTGTCGCCCACATAACCCCAGAGCGCACGCAGCACTTCGTCGTAGAACTCGCCGGGCTTATTGTCGGTCATCAAGCGAGCAGCTTTCTTCAGGCGTTTCGTAGCCACCTTGTTGGCCTTCTTGCCACGCATCTTCGTTACATTAGCATGATCGATGGCACGCTGACGGAACACCACGAAGAGTGTGATAAAGATAAGCGCCAGCACAGCCAACGTAATCCAATAAGCCACTGAGCCGAAGAAGAATCGGTCGATACCCTGCTGACTGGCCTCACCGGTCTTGATATATCGGATGTCCTTATTCAGTTCCCTCAGATCCTCCTGACCCGAGAAGTCGCTTACCGTTCCTGCACCAGAGCCCTTCGCCACATCGAGCGTGAAGCCCTCGCTCTTAATGGTCTGATAGCTGTTCTTAGCGATATCGAAATAGGTAAACTCCACAGGCGGAATCTCGAACTTACCCTGATGGCGAGGCACAATCAGAATGTCGTAAATCTTAGAGCCTTCCAAACCGTTCGTGGTCAGTTTGGTCTTATCGGTAATCTTAGCATCGTACTTATCGAAATCCTTGGGGATATTGACCATTGGCTCTTTGATGAGTTTCAGGTTACCCGTTCCGCTTACGATGATGCGCAGGGAAACAGGATCGTTGGCTTTCGTTTCAGTCTTATTCAACTGGGCAGAGATGTTGAACTGCCCCACTCCACCCGAGAAGTTTGCTGGGCGCGTAGGCAGCGGATCAACCTGAATCTCGATACCCGGAGCCACAATCTTTTTCTTCACTTCAACATAACCGGAGCCACCATTGAAGAAAGCCTCGAAGGGATCCACGTTGCGATTCTGCTGCACCACGATTCCCTCGAAGGTGATACTCGGAATCTGCAGTTTGCCCGTCATCTGCGGGAACATCACATACTGGCTCCAAGTACAAGTGCGATAAGGGCGACCGTTCACATGTTCTATAGCGAAACTTTTCTGCTGAGGCAGATCGACCTCCTGCGTATAGAAACTCTTCAGATCGGGCATATCGCCACGCAACTGGGTAAGCGATACGAGCGTATATACCTTATAAGTAAGCAGAATGGGCTCCTGTTCGTGAACTCGCTTCTTGTTGGCACTGACCTTAATAAAGAGGTCGGAACCCGAAATCTGACTTCCGGCATCGCGCATCTCTCCCCCATCGTCGTCATTATGACGCTGACGGGCTGAGCCACTATTGCTCTGTGCTGTACCCGACACCTGAATCTTGATGGCGTTCGAAGCAATGGTTTTACCACCCACCACCACATGTGCAGGAGGAATGGTGAAGGTGCCGTTCTTCGTGGCTGCTACGATATAGGTATAGGTAATCGACGAGGTCGAACTGGTGTGGCCGTTAATCATCTGATAACTCGACTGCATAGAGCGATTAGGGCCTATGAGCACCTCGAGTTCATCAGGAATGGCGCCAGCTCGGAAATCGCTTACATCCTGGGTATTCACAGTATAGGAAAGTCGGAACTGCTCTCCTACTGCCACATGCGAAGGAGCAGAACCGGTCAACGTCTGAGCGATGGCTGCTACTGCAGCCATCATCACACATACTATCGTTACTATTCGCTTCATTTCTACCAATTCTTTTGAACTGTACGGCGCTGGGGCTGTTGCTGCGCCTTCTTCATCTTATCCTGCGTCTGCTTCTCATTCTGGATAGCAGCATTCAACAGTTGCTCCGCATTATCCTTGCTCATCTGAGGCTTAGGCGGTTCCTGCTTCTGCTTGTCGTCCTGCTTATCCTTATTCTGATCCTGCTTCTGCTGGTCTTTCTTATCATCTTTCTTATCGTCCTTCTTCTGCTGCTGATCCTGATTCTGCTGGTTCTTATCCTGTTTCTGCTTCTGATGCTTGCAGAGCACAAGATTATAGCGTGTCTCGTCATCGTTCGGATTCAGTCGGAGCGCATTCTTGTAGGCTTCAATCGCCTCGCCATACTGCTTGTGAGTCTGACAGATAACACCCATATTATGGAACGACTGCGCCTTACGCAGCGGATTTGACTCCAGATTGGCTGCATTCTGGAACTGCTCTATGGCAGCAGAGTCTTTCTTCTGCGCCATCAGGGCATTACCCAGGTTGAAGGCCGCCTGCGGATTCTTGGCATTCTTCTCTACAGCCTTACGATATGACACCTCGGCATTTGCATAATTACCTGCGTGGAACTGCTTGTTTCCCTCGCGGATATACTGACGATCGGAGGTCTGAGCGTTGGCAGAAGCTAGTGGTGAGAAGCTAGAAGCTAGAGAAATGATAAAGAGCAGAAGGAGTCGCGCATGAGGTATTCTCTCACCACTCACCTCTCTCTTCTCACCTCTCTTGAACAACGATATGTTCTTCAGCAATGGGTTCTTGCGGTCGAGGATACAAATCTCGAGCACGAGGAGCAATAAAGCCAACAGTCCGAAGGCCTGGAACTGCTCATCGAACTCACTATAAACCGTTGTCGATGTTTCCTTCTTCGCCAGTTTGTCGAGTTCGTTGTCGAGCTGTTCCTGAGCAGCACTGTTGTTCTCCACATGAATATAGGCGCCACCACCAGCCTGGGCCACTTGCTTACACATTTCCTCATTCAGGGCCGACATCACCGTATTGCCTGTGTTATCGGTCATAAAGTCATTGGTGCCAGGAATGGGGATAGGCGCGCCCTTCGTGGAGCCCACACCGAGCACGTATACACGCATATCGGCATCCTTAGCGGCTTCAGCAGCCTGAAGCGCACCACCCTCGTGATCCTCACCATCGGTTATCACGATAATTGCCTTGCCGATACCCTCTTCCTGCGTGAAACTATGTGTGGCCATTTCTATCGCACGAGCGATATCGGTTCCCTGTGTCGCCATCATCGATGGATCGATGCTCGAGAGGAACATCTTAGCCGATACATAGTCGCTTGTGATAGGCAACTGCACGAAAGCATCACCAGCAAAGACGATCAGTCCGATCTTATCGTTCGAGAAGTGATCCACCAGGTTCTCTACCATCATCTTACTACGATCCAGACGACTCGGCACAATATCCTCTGCCATCATGGAGTTACTGATATCCATACAGATAATCGTCTCGATACCAACACGCTTCTCGTGATTAATCTTCGTACCCATCTGCGGACGGGCCAGCATCACAATCAACAACGCCAGCGCACCTTCCAGAATCCAGAACTTCACCGAAGGACGGAATCGCGACACATCGGGCATCAGCGACTTCAGCAGCGAGGGTTCGCCGAACTTACGGAGTCGTTTTTTCTGGTTCCTATAGGAGAAGAATCTGATGAGTGCCAATATGGGGATCAGCACCAGCAGATAGAGATATATGGGGTCTTCAAATCTAAACATCGTTACATTTTACAATTTAACTATTATACTATTTGACCATTTATGGTATCCGACGGAAGATCGTGATACGCAGCAGGATTTCGAGCAAGAGCGCCAGAACAGCGATAATGGCAAAAGGCTGATAGGCCTCATATCGCTTGCTAAACTTCTTCACATTCAGTTTGCTCTTCTCCAACTTATCAATCTCGTTATAAATCTGACGCAGTTCCTTTGTGTTCGTAGCACGATAGAAGTCACCTTCGGTCACACTGGCTATCTCGCTCAGCGTCTTGGTGTCTATCTCCACCGGAATGTTCACATACTGCACACCACCAGCCACAGGCATCGGGTAAGGAGCCACCTTGTTCGTTCCCACACCGATGGTATACACGCGGATGCCCAAGCTCTTCGCTATCTCAGCAGCCGTCATCGGCGAGATGTCGCCTCGGTTGTTACTACCATCCGTCAGCAGAATCACCACCTTGCTCTTAGCCTTCGACTCCTTCAGTCGCGATACAGCATTCGCCAATCCCATACCGATAGCAGTTCCGTCTTCTATCAATCCGCGAGCAGCAATATCCGTACGCACATTCTGCAGCAGATTCAGCAGCGACGTATGGTCGGTAGTCATAGGGCACTGGGTAAACGATTCTCCAGCGAAGATGCACAGACCGATATTATCATTCGGACGTCCGATAATGAATTCTGCAGCCACTTGTTTGGCAGCTTCGATACGATTGGGGCGAAGATCCTCAGCCAACATACTCGTCGATACATCCATCGCCAGCATGATATCAATACCTTCTACCGTTTCGCTCTTCCATGAATTCTGTGTCTGCGGACGTGCCAGCACCAATACTATCATCACAAAGGCCAGGAGGCGCAACAGCAACGACAGCGGCATCAGCGTTATCTTCCAGCTCTTGGGGGCATAACGGAAGGCGAACGTATCGCTCATCCGCATGGTGGGCTCCGTCTTCTTCCTGTACATCACATACCATATTATATAAGGTATGAGCAGCAGGAGCAGCAACAGATATTCTTTATTGGCAAATTCCATTTTTACCTATTCTCTTTTTTACCTTTTTACTATTTTACCCTTTTACCATTAATATAGCAACTGATAAAGCGTGAAAACCACGTAGCCGAACAAAGCCAGACACACTACCGAAATCACAATGATAATCGTCTTCAGCAGTCTGCGTGCCTTCTGGCTGCGCTGATCCTCTTCCGATAGTTGTGGCTTCACTGTCTCTTCCACAGGCTCATTCTCCAGTTTCGTCTGGTTAATGAAGTCTATGGCGTTCACCAGATTCATATCGTTCTCATTGATGAGCGTAGAATACTTGGCAAACTTCACGAGATCGGCCGTCAGGAATAGATGGCGCAGTTCACTCAGTGCCCCTTCATCCTGTGTTTCCATCAGCTTCGCAATAATCTCGCTACTCGTCATCTCCATGGCCGAGAATCCATAACGCTCTTCGATATACTTACGGATGGTATCCGTCAGTCGGGTATAATACTCTTTCGAATCCTCCGCTGTCACCATCTTCTCAGCCTTAATCTGCTCAATCTGCTGCATAGCCTTCTGGTGGGGCAACAACTTCTTCACAATACGTATATGCGTGATAATCGGTTTGTTATCCCTCATACGGAGATACAGATAATAGCAGATAGCCAGCAGCACGAGCATCAGCACGCTCAACCAGAATGTCAAGCTCCAATCGCTCCATTGGAAGGGATTATCCTGTACATCCTTCGGACCGAAGAACTGATCCACGTTCGTAGTATCTACATCAATCGTCAGCACCTTCAGGGCCAGACTCTTGCTCTTATAGGGTTTACCGTCTATCTTCACCGTCATTGGTGGCAGATAGTACAGCGTATCGTCGAACGATGTCAGCGTATAAACGGTTGCTCTCGTCACGAATCCGTTATCCTCCTGCTGCGATTCCAACTCCTGAGAGCCCAGAACCTCCACACCCGGAGTAATCATCTGCGTGGGCTTAAACTGCGGAAACTCCACCTTCGAATTCTCCTTAGCCACAGCCGTCAGAGTGACATGAGCCTGCTGGCCTACGAGTATCTGGATAGAGTCAATCATAGCCTCTACCGATACTTGTGCATGAAGACCTAACGCACTCGTTACCAATATGATAAGAAACAATATTCTCTTCATCAGCTTCTTTGTTTAAACAACAGCATCAACGCCTTCACGAAGTCCTCGTTGGTGGCAATGCTCACATTGTCTACTTGGCTCTTATTGAACGTTTCCAGCAACTGCGACTGGCGATTTACCCAATACTTATGATAAGCCTCGCGTAGTCTTTTTGAACTGGTATCCACATACTGTTCATAGCCCGTTTCAGCATCCACCACCTTCATCAGTCCCACATCGGGCAACTCCTTCGCTCTCTGGTCATATACTTGTATAGCCACCACATCATGTTTCCTGCTGGCTATCTGTAATGACTGTTGGAAATCGTTGCGTACAAAGAAATCACTCAGGATAAAGGCGGTAGTACGACGTTTCTGAACACTCGACAGGAACTCAACAGCCTGCTTCACATCCGTCCGCTTCGATTCCGGCTCAAAGTCCAGCATCTCGCGAATGATATAAAGAATGTGTTTACGTCCCTTCTTGGGTGGAATATACTTCTCAATCTTATCCGAGAAGAACACCACACCAATCTTATCGTTGTTCTGAATGGCGCTGAAGGCGATGGTGGCAGCTATCTCCGTCACCATATCGCGCTTCATCTGCTTCTGCGTTCCGAAGTCGAGCGATCCACTGACATCAATCAGCAGCATCACCGTCAACTCGCGCTCTTCCTCAAACACCTTCACATAGGGACGATGGAAACGTGCAGTCACATTCCAGTCGATGTCGCGAACGTCATCACCAAACTGATACTCACGCACCTCGCTAAAGGCCATACCCCTACCCTTAAAGGCAGAATGATACTGACCTGCAAAAATGTTCGAGCTCAAGCCACGAGTCTTGATCTCAATCTTTCTTACTTTCTTGATGATCTCAGAAGTCTCCATCTTCAATCTTCAATTTTCAATCTTCAATCAAGGAACTTCTACCTTATTGATAATCTTCGATACAATCTCCTCACTCGTAATATTGCTGGCCTCGGCCTCATAGGTGAGTCCGATACGATGACGCAGCACATCATGAGCCACAGCACGTACATCCTCAGGCACCACATAACCACGACGCTTGATGAAGGCATAAGCACGGGCTGCCTTCGCCAGGTTGATACTTGCACGTGGACTTCCACCAAATGATATCATATCCTTCATATCCTTCAAGCCATAGCGATCAGGATAACGGGTGGCAAACACGATGTCGGCAATATACTGCTCAATCTTCTCGTCGATATAAACCTCGCGAACCACGCTGCGAGCCTTCAGAATCTCTTCTGCTGATACTACAGAGGGCACCTCATGTGTCTCGCCACCGATATTCTCACGGATAATCTGCTTCTCTTCCTCCAGCGAAGGATAGTCGATCACCACCTTCAGCATGAAACGGTCCACCTGAGCCTCAGGCAGCGGATAGGTTCCCTCCTGCTCGATGGGGTTCTGAGTAGCCATCACGAGGAAAGGATTCGGCAACTGGAATGTCTGGCTGCCGATGGTTACCTGCTTCTCCTGCATGGCTTCGAGCAAGGCACTCTGCACCTTAGCCGGAGCACGGTTAATTTCATCAGCCAGTACGAAGTTGGCGAATACGGGACCCTTCTTCACCTGGAACTTCTCGTCCTTCTGCGAATAAATCATCGTACCAATCACGTCGGCAGGAAGAAGGTCGGGTGTAAACTGAATACGACTATAATCGGAATCAATCAACTGCGAAAGGGTCTTGATAGCCAATGTCTTAGCCAATCCAGGCACACCTTCCAACAGAATATGTCCGTCACTCAAAAGACCTATCAGGAGCGAGTCGATCAAATGCTTCTGACCCACAATTACCTGATTCATTCCATTTACTAGATTAGCAACAAATGCGCTTTGTTGTTCTATCCGGATATTCAATTCACGGATGTCAATAGCTTCTGCCATAATATACTTCTATTTTAAAGTTTTCTTATTTTGCCTTTTTATTTTTCAACTTCGGAATCTTAATCTCCTGTCCAACCTTCAAGGGCGAACTGGCTGTGAGGTTGTTATATACCTCCACATAACATTCCATATCCGGTCCCAGATAACGACGAGAGATCTGGGCTAGCGTCTCACCCTCTTTCACCTTCACAGTCTGGGCTGTTCCTATGATGCGCCATGCACCAGTACGAACTCTTACGTCCTTCTGCTGATACTTGTCGAGGGCAGCAGGTTTCTCCTCAGCTTTAGCTGCAGGCTTTTCTTCAGCCTTAGGAGCTGCCGGCTTAGGCTGCTCTACCTTGGGAGCAGGCTTCTCTTCTGCTTTGGGAGCTGCTGGTTTTGCTGCTTCAGCAGATTTTGCTGCTTCCTCCTTCTTGGGCTCTTCGGCCTTTACCTCTTCGGCTTCGGGCTTCTCAGTCTCCTCCACAACAGTGGCAACGGAGTCAATCTGGCTTACATCTTCGAGTGTATCAATTGGAGCAATCACAGGCTCTTCCGGCTTTACCACCTCCTGCTGAGCAGGTATCAGGTTCGACAGCGGGTAATAACTACCCAGGATATAACCACCTCCGAGTCCTAACAGTAAGGCCAGTAATGCCCATAGCCACTTCTTTCCGTTAGAAGATTCCTCTTCCTCATACTCATACTCTGGCTCCGATTCTTCCTCATCAGCCTCAGGCTCGGGTTCGGGCTCCGGCTCTGGAGTTGGCTCGGGTTCCGGTTCCGGCTCAATTTCAGGCTCGGGTTCCGGCATAGGCTCGGGCTCTACCACTGGCTCTGGCTCGGGCTCCGGCTCGGGCTCTACCACAGGCTCTGGCTCTGGAGCAGGCTCTTGTTCCGGCTTCGTGGGAGGAGCTATCGGCTCGATCACCCATTCCGGAATATCCTCATCATCAAATTCTTTCTCCTTTTTCTCTGGCTCCAACTCAACCACAGGCTCGGGTTCCTCTACAGCCTCTTCCTGCTCACCGAAATCCACCAAAGGAATGACTTCTGGTTCCACTTCCTCGGGCTCGGGTTCTGGCTCGGGTTCCGGCTCAGGCACAATCTCAATCAGGGGTGCTGCAGCAGCCTCCAGTTCAGCCTCAGTCTCTTGCGCTAATGCCTCGCTGGCTGCAGGATCATCGAAATCCACACCCTCATTCAACACCACCGTCTCAAACTGAGAGAATGGTTTGTTCACCAGTTCCTTCATCAGTGGGTCGGGCGCAAAGGTTATCTTGTTGTGTCCTTCTATCAGCACGCGCTCACCCGTATTCACATTCACGCTCTCACGGGCATCCACATCTATGATCTTAAACGTGCCAAGACCCTTGATCTTCACCACCTTATCCTCCTCCAGCGATTGCTGGATGATGTCGAACATCTTACTGACGAATTCTGTAGCTTCTTTCTTATTCAGCCCATACTTCTTTGAAAGTACGCCGGCCAACTCTAACAATGAAATCTTACCCATTACTCCTCTCCTCCATTCTTTACACGTTCTTTCCAACTTACATTCGGCTTAAAATTCAGCACGAGTTTCGGCGGAACAAGCATTCGCTGTCCCGTTGATGGATTCACCATCACACGCTCCAGTTTCTTCTTTACTTCGAAAGTTCCGAACGTGGGAATAACCACATTGTCGTTCTCCTGGAAATGATCGCCCATAGCTTCGACAATGCTGTTCACAAACCTCTGGGTATCCTCTACTGAGTAGCCCGTTTGTTGTGCCAATTCTGCGATAAAGTCTTTATTGTTCATATTTTGTTGATTGAGTTGTTCCATATAAGTCAAATTCTTCCGAATCCGTAATGAGTACGTCGTAGAATTCACCGAGTGTCAGTTTGCGCTCCTTGGCAGGAATCAGCACCTCAGGATCCACCTCTGGCGAACAGAATTCCGTACGTCCTATGTAATAGTCACCTTCCTTTCGGTCGATGATCACCTTCAGCGTCTTTCCCACCTTCTCAGCTTCTATCTCCGAGCTGATGTTCTGCTGAATACGCATAATCTTATCCAGTCTTTGCTGCTTCACGTCCTCAGGCACATCGTCCTCGTAATGCTGCTCCGAGTAGGTTCCCTCTTCCTCAGAATAGGCAAAGGCGCCCATACGCTCAAATCGGGCCCATTTCACGAAAGCCTTCAGTTCCTCAAAGTCCTCATCCGTCTCACCGGGGAAACCCACCATCAGCGTCGTACGGATATGAATACCAGGCACTTCCCTTCTCATGCGCTCTATCAGCTCATAGGTCTCCTGCTTCGATACATGACGCTGCATACGCTGCAACATATTGTCCGATACATGCTGCAAGGCGATATCCAGATACTTACATACGTTCTGCTTCTCGCGCATCACCCTTAGCAGATCCCAAGGGAAATGAGCAGGATAGGCATAGTGGAGTCTGATCCACTCCACGCCTGGTATGTCGGCCATCTGCTCTATCAGCTCTGCTATATGCTGTTTACCATCTATATCTACGCCATAATACGTCAGTTCCTGAGCTATCACCTGGAATTCCTTCGTTCCTTCGGTCACCAGATGGCGCACCTCATCCAGAATCTCCTGCATCGGCCTACTCTGATGGCGGCCTGTTATCAGCGGAATAGCGCAATAGGCACAATTCCTATCGCACCCCTCCGAAATCTTCAGATAAGCATAATGCCGGGGTGTTGTGATGTGCCTTTGGTAATCTCTCACCTCTGGCTTCTCACCTCTCACCTCTAGATCTTCAATCAACTGCCTATAATTAAACTTCCCGTACCAGCCATCCACCTCTGGAATCTCTGCTTCCAAGTCAGCCAGATAACGCTCTGACAGACAACCCATTACGAACAGTTTTCCGATGCGGCCTTCCTTCTTGGCTTCACCAAGTTCCAGTATCATGTTGATACTTTCCTCCTTCGCATCATTGATAAACCCGCAGGTATTCACCACCACAATGTCACCCTGAGGATCGTCGCTATCGTGCGTACACGTATAGCCGTTAGCCTCAAAGAGTCCCATCAGGTTTTCCGAATCCACCAGATTCTTCGAACACCCCATCGTAATGATATCAACCGTCTTCTTACTCATTGAACAGCGAATCTACGAATTGTCGTTTGTTGAAGAGCTGCAGGTCCTCCATGCCTTCACCCAGTCCGATATACTTCACGGGCACCTTCAGCTGATCCGAGATGCCGATCACTACTCCACCCTTGGCCGTACCATCCAGTTTGGTAATAGCCAGCGATGTAATCTGAGTTACAGCAGCGAACTGCTTGGCCTGCTCAAAAGCATTCTGACCAGTCGAGCCATCAAGCACCAGCATCACCTCATCGGGAGCCTCGGGCAATACCTTCTTCATCACGTCCTTGATCTTCTTCAGCTCGTTCATCAGTCCTACCTTATTGTGCAGACGTCCGGCTGTATCAATCAGCACCACGTCGGCACCATTAGCCTTTGCACTCGAGAGTGTATCGAACGCCACAGAGGCAGGATCACTGCCCATCTGCTGCTTCACCACGGGCACACCTACGCGCTCGCCCCAGATGCACAACTGCTCCACAGCTGCTGCACGGAACGTATCGGCTGCGCCCAGATACACCTTCTTACCGGCCTGCTTAAACTGCCAGGCCAGTTTGCCTATTGTGGTGGTCTTACCCACACCGTTCACGCCCACTACCAATATCACGTAGGGCTTATGATCGCTGGGCAAGTCCCAGTTATCGTTGTCTTCCGAATTGTTTTCAGCCAACAAGTTGGCGATTTCATCGCGAAGGATAGCATTCAGCTCCGACGTGCTTACATACTTGTCTCTGGCTACGCGCTCCTCGATTCTTTCGATGATTTTCAGCGTGGTGTCCACACCTACGTCACTCGTAATCAGCACCTCTTCCAGGTTGTCGAGCACATCGTCGTCCACCTTTGTTTTTCCGGCTACGGCACGCGCCAGTTTGTCAAACACGCTGGTCTTGGTCTTTTCCAGACCCTTGTCGAGCGTCTCCTTCTTATCCTTGTTGAAAAATCCAAAAATTCCCATACTTTCTTCAATTTTGGGGACTAAGGTCCCATTTCATGGGACAAAGGTACAAAAATTCGATGAAATCGCAAAAAAAAGAGGTTGCAATTTAACTTGCAACCTCTCTTTTTATGTAAAATTAAAATTAATTCTTGAAGAAGTCCTTAACGGCCTCGTTAGGAACCATCTGCTCGTCAAAGATGTAAGCACCAGTCTTGGGGCTCTTAACCATCTTGATTACCTTAGTGTAAGCGCGACCATCCTTCGAACCTTCGTGGAGGGTAGCAACGGTTTTCTTTGCCATACTTCAGTCGTTATTATTTAATTTCCTTGTGAAGAGTCATCTTCTTCAGGATGGGGTTATACTTCATCAGTTCCATACGCTCGGGCGTATTCTTACGGTTCTTTGTGGTAACGTAACGGCTGGTGCCGGGCATACCACTGTTCTTGTGCTCGGTGCACTCCAGGATTACCTGAACGCGATTACCCTTTGCTTTCTTGCTTGCCATCTCTTAATCTCCTATCACTTTAATGTCCTTCCAGTCTACATATCCCTTGGCAACAGCCTGCTTCAATGCAGCGTCCAGACCTACTTTGTTAATCATACGAAGGCCAGCAGCGCTGATCTTCAACTGAATCCAGCAACCCTCCTCTACATAGTAGAACTTCTTGCTGAAGAGGTTAACATCAAAGCTTCTCTTTGTGTGGTGCTTTGAGTGAGACACATTGCAACCTATCTGTGCCTTCTTTCCTGTAATTTGACAAATCTTAGACATTTCTATCTACTTTTTACTTGTGATTTACACTTACTTATTCCAAACAGGGTGCAAAGGTACACATTTTAATTGAGAATCAAATGATTGCACCACCCGAAAACCAAAGAATTAATGTTTTTTAACCTTCGTACACGGGTCTGGGGTCATTTTCCTCCTTCAAGTAGTTCAAAAACAGCTCCATAGCCTTGTTGGTAGCGATGGCCAGATTGATGTCTCTACCATGGTCTTCTTCCACCTTCAAAGTCACCACTCTTTCGTCGTTTCCGCATGCCAGCCAGATGGTACCCACGGGTATATCCTTCGTACCACCTGTAGGACCGGCAAAGCCTGTGGCAGCAATGGCGTAATTAGTGTTCAGAGCCTTGCAGGCGCCTTTCACCATGGCGATTGCAACTTCCTCACACACAGCGGTTTTCTCTTCCAGCACCTGAGGATCCACACCCAGCAGACTCTCCTTGATTTCGTTCACATATGAGATGATACCACCCTTGAAATACTTCGAGGCGCCAGGCACGGCGATAATAGCCTCGGCTATACGTCCACCTGTGCAGCTCTCAGCCGTTCCAACAGTCTTCTCCGTCTCCCAGAGAATCTCACTAATCTCTCTACTTGTAATCTTTGATTCAAAATCCATATTTAGTTTATATTTTCAACACAGAGATACAAAGATACAGAGTTTTTATTATCCACTCTGATGTTTTATCTTCATAAATAAATCTCTGTTCCTCTGTACCTCTGTGTTTAGTTATTACTTAAATGTCACCTTTGAAAAGGCGGGGGCGTCAATGGCGCAGAATTCATTGTCCAGATACTTATAATGCCCCACGATACCTATCATCGCAGCATTATCCGTGGTATAGCTGAACTTCGGAATGTAGATCGTCCAACCATAACGCTTCTCCGCATCGTAGAACGCATTGCGCAGTCCGTTGTTGGCACTCACACCACCAGCCACAGCCACATGCTTAATACCCGTTTGCTTCACAGCCTTCTTCAGTTTCTTCATCAGAATGTCCACGATGGTCCACTCCAGCGAGGCAGCAATATCCTCCTTGTGATGCTCTATGAAGTCAGGATCCTCCTTCACCCACTTCTGCATCGAGTAGAGGAACGATGTCTTCAGTCCCGAGAAACTATAGTCCAGATCGGGAATATTAGGCTCAGCAAACTTAAAGGCCTTCGGATTACCCTGACGGGCCAGTCGGTCAATGATCGGACCACCGGGATAGCCCAGTCCCATCACCTTCGAGCACTTATCGATGGCCTCGCCGGCAGCATCGTCGATGGTCTGTCCCAGCACCTCCATATCGTTATAGGCATTCACCTTCACAATCTGCGAGTTACCACCGCTCACCAGCAGACACAGGAACGGCAGAGGTGGCTGATGCTGATCGTCCTCGCTCTCCTTGATGAAGTGCGCCATCACATGTCCCTGCAAGTGGTTCACATCTATCAGGGGAATACCCAGCGAACGGGCAAAACCCTTGGCAAAGCTCACGCCCACCAATAGCGACCCCATCAGTCCCGGACCACGCGTAAAGGCGATGGCCGTCAGATCCTCCTTCGTGATACCAGCCTTCTTGATGGCCTGATCCACCACCGGCACCACGTTCTGCTGATGAGCCCTCGAGGCCAGTTCAGGCACCACGCCCCCATAAGCCTCGTGTACAGCCTGCGATGCTGTCACATTCGAGAGCAGCACCCCATTCTTCAGCACAGCCGCCGACGTATCGTCGCAACTCGACTCTATACCTAATATATATATATCGCTCATGTTCAATGCTCAATGTTCAATAAGTCAACACTTCCACACCATGTTCCGTCATTACCAGCGTATGCTCCCACTGAGCACTCGGCTGCTCGTCCTCACTAATCACCTCCCATCCGTATGGATCGTCGGCATCTATAAACACCTTCCATGTGCCCATGTTGATCATCGGCTCGATGGTGAACACCATACCAGGCACCAGCAGCATACCCGTGCCACGATGGCCGTAGTGGTTCACGTCGGGCTCCTCGTGGAACTTCAGACCCACGCCGTGTCCTGCCAGATCGCGCACAATGCCATAACCGTATTTCTTGCAGTGCTTCTCAATCGCATGACCTATATCACCCACGAATCCATAAGGCTGGGCGGCCTCCATACCTATCTCAAGACACTCCTTGGCCACACGCACCAGCTGTTCCTTCTCAGGCGTTGTCTTGCCGATGATAAACATACGGCTTGCGTCGGCATAATAGCCATCCAGGATCGTCGTAAAGTCCACGTTGATGATATCGCCTTCTTCCAGCACATCCTCCTCCTTCGGAATACCATGGCACACCACCTCGTTGATACTCGTGCATACGCTCATGGGGAATCCCTCATAGTTCAGACACGCAGGAATCGCGCCATGTTCTTCGCAGTATGTTCTACAAATCTGGTCAATCTCAAGTGTCGACATACCGGCATGTATCTGCTTGGCCACCTCGTCGAGCACACCCGTGTTCACCACACCCGCCTTGCGGATGCCTTCTATCTGTTCGGGAGTCTTAATCAGGTCGCGTGTCGGCACCAGTTTACCTTTGTTTTCCCAATACATAATGGTCTTGTCCATCTCCGTAGGTTCTTGCCCCGACAGACAGTGCCATCTTCTCTTCTTATTAGCGTTCATTTACCTTATTATATATATATTAAAGCAGCGGATTTTTTTAAAATCCGCTGCAAAGGTACGATTAAGTGAGCAAAATGCAAAATAAATCGGGATTTATTTTCATTTTCGAGCGCGAGTACCTTCGAGACGCAGTCTCAAAGTTACCTCCCTCTTAATAATTTGCCTCTAAATATCTCAAGGGATTATATTCACTGGCGATACCAAGTTTCTCATCCTCTTTGATATCCGAGAAACTCTTATGTCCTAACAGTGCCAGGTTCTTTCCACCATCAAAATACGTCTTCACCTCCTGGCGCATTTCCGGAGTCACATTAATATTCTTAATGATGCTGTTATACACAAAGCAGAACATCTTCCAGGCCGTCTTCACCTCCTCGAGCGAGTAGTGAGGCTCGCCATTTCTCTCGCGCTCAAACATCTTACACTCCATGATGTAGGTAAACACTCTGGCCTTGCCCTCGTCCGTATAGGCCACCGATGCCCAGTCGCCAAAGCCTGGGGTATCGAATGGTCTGTTGTTATAAACCATGTTGTAATGCCACCGTGATTCCTTCTCGTTGTATTCGAGAATCATATTTTTTCTTCCCATAAATTGATAAATTTAAAGTTTTGTTATCTTAAAAACGAGTGCGAAATTACTACATTCTCATGCCATCACCAAGGAAAAACCGAACTTTTTTCTAACTTTTTTGTTAACGCAGGTTAATGTCTTGGTTTTCGTCGATATTATTTGGCGAAACTTATTTTTTGCTCTATTTTTGCAACCGAGACAAAAAATGATGAATTGTTTATCCTAAACCAAACATTCTGGTTAACGTCATGTGATACAAATTGGGGCCCTCAGTGATGAGCGCCCCATTTTTCATTTAAAAATATCGCCAGTTCGCTGAATAATTTTCGCCATAAGGCATTCTTGTTTTACTTTTGCAGCAGAAAAATGAATCATTTAATAAACAACGATATGGAAGTAATAAGCAAGATTCTGATGGCGATATTCAATCTCGTAGTACAATTCATCGGCTTTATCGTACTCTTTTATATGCTCTGTTTCGCAGTCCTCTGCATCTTCACCCACAGCAACAAGAGCAATACAGCATACGCCACAGCATAATTCGCAAATCGAAAAAAACTCCTTTTTTTGACAGGAATCTGTTGCAGCTGCAACACTTTGATAAGATTTCCTTACAGAATGCACCCAATAAAAATATGTCTGCGCGGAGGGATTTAGGAAAGTCCGAGTTTGCTCGGAGGAAAGTGGAGGTTTCCTCGGATGAAAGTCAGACTTTGCTCGGAGGAAAGTCAAAGGACGAGTAAAGGCCAAATAAAAGAAAAACACAAGCTCATATAAGATATGGTAAATAATATTTACATTATTAAATCTATAATTCCAGAATGGTAGTTTAATTCACATTCGATATTGAAGAAAATGCGAAGGTATTTGTTATTTCCGAATGAGGCGGATGTATTCTTCGTAGGGGATGAAGCGGGCGCCCATGGAGCGGAGATGTGGGGTTTCGAGTTGGCAGTCGATGAGGGTGCCACCGAGTTTTGCGAACTGGCGGGCGAGGAAAATAAGGGCTAACTTGGAGGCGCTGGGCACTAACGAGAACATACTCTCGCCAAAGAATGAGGAGCCGAGGGTGACGCCGTATAGCCCACCAACTAAACGGCCGAGGGGCTCTGGATTCCCTGACACCTCGGGGCCTTGGTACTGAGGACTCTCCCCTACTTCGGAGCCATCGGCCTGTGGTTTCTCCCAAACTTCGATGCTGGCGGCAAAGCCTTGGCGATGGAGCTCGGTATAGGCTTTGACAATGTCGGGCCCCAGCCAGGCGCCTTCTTCTTCAGAGCGGTTCTGGGCTGTGGCGCAGCCTTGCAGCACACCCGCAAAATCTTTGTTAACCGTGATGCGATACAGATCCTTATGAATGAGCTGGCGCATGGAATGACTCACATGGATCTCGTCAGGAAAAATGACAAAACGCTGGAGCGGACAGAACCACAGGGGCTCCTTCTGATCGCGATAGGAATACCAGGGGAAGAAACCGTTGGAATAAGCGAGGATCAGGCGATCGACACTGAGGTCGCCGCCTACGGCTACAAGTCCGTCTTCCTCACCTAAGTGGGGGTCGGGGAACCAAAGATTTTTATCGAGTTGGAAAACGGCCACTTCGTTAATTGAAAATTGAGAATTGAAAATTGAAAATTAAGAGGTGAGCATTTCTGCGCTTATAGTGATTTTGCCGCCGGACTTGAGGGAGCCGAAGAGGATTTCGCGGGTGAGGAGGGGCTTGAGGCGCTGGGCGATGACACGATCCATCTCGCGGGCTCCGTATTCGAGGGTGAATCCCTCGGAGAGTAGGAGGGCGAAAGCCTCGTCGGTAAGCGTCATCTCCACCTGCTTGGCTGTGAGCTTGTCCTGAAGCTCGCGCAGCTTCTTCTGCAGAATGAGCGTGGCCATGGGGCGATCCATATCGTTGAACACCACTGTGCCCGTGAGGCGATTGATGAACTCGGGCTTGAAGGTTTTCTTGACTTGCTTCAGCATGGCCTCGCCTCGCGACACACCTCCCACGAAACCGATATTGGCCTGGGCAGCATACTGCGCTCCGGCATTGGAGGTCATGATGAGAATGACATTACGGAAGTCGGCCTTGCGACCTTTATTGTCAGTGAGTCGGGCATAGTCCATCACCTGGAGCAGAATGTTGTAGATGTCTTGATGGGCCTTCTCGATCTCATCGAGCAGCAGCACGCAATTGGGCGTTTTGCGAATGGCATCGGTGAGCAGTCCGCCATCCTCGTAGCCCACATAACCGGCTGGCGAGCCGATGAGTTTGGCAACTGTATGCTTCTCGGTATACTCGCTCATATCGAAGCGTAACAGGGTGATTCCCAGCTCCTTAGCCAATACGCGAGCCACCTCGGTTTTACCCACACCGGTAGGACCGACGAAGAGTAGCGAGGCCAAGGGTTTGTTATCATCGAGCAATCCGGCCTTCGACATCTGGACGGACTCGACGACCTGACGAATGGCTTCGTCCTGACCATAGATTTGAGTTGACAGTTGAGAGTTGAGAGTTGACAGTTTCTCATTATCGTCGTCGGCTTTCATCGCCATCGCATCGACCTTGCAGGTTTTCGCCAATACTTCCGAAATCTCCGCCTTAGAGATTTCTCTCACCTCTCGCTTCTCCACACTCACCTCTGAGGCCGCACCGGCCTCATCAATCAAATCAATCGCCTTATCGGGCAGGAAGCGATCGTTCACGAACTTATAGCTGGCATCGACGGCAAAATCGAGCGCAGCCTCATCGTAAGTAACGTGGTGGAACGCTTCGTATTGCGGACGCAACTGACGGAGGATGTGCTTGGTTTCCTCGGGCGTGGGCTCAGGGATGTCGATCTGCTGGAAACGGCGCACCAGGCCCTTGGAGCGCGAGAAGTGGCGATTGTATTCCTCGTAGGTGGTGGAGCCGATGAAACGGATGTTGCCCGACTCGAGATAGGGCTTGAGCATGTTAGAGGCATCCATCGAACCCTCGCCGATGGCACCAGCGCCTACGAGCGTGTGAATCTCGTCGATATAAACGATGTTCTTGGTGCTCTCCTCCTGAATGCCGTCCATGATCTGCTTGATGCGGTTCTCGAAGTCGCCACGATACTGGGTGCCTGCAAGAAGGGTGCCGATGTCTAACTGATAGATGCGGCTGCCCTTGAGGCGCTCAGGCACATGGCCTTCCTGAATCATTCGGGCAAGGCCCCAGACGAGGGCGGTCTTCCCCACTCCGGGCTCGCCCACATGCAGCGGATTGTTCTTATCGCGACGGCAGAGCACCTGGATAGTACGCTCCAACTCCTGCTCGCGACCGATGAGGGGATTGTGGTTCTCGAAGTGATCGTTCATGCAGGTAACGAGTCGGCGCCAGGCGTCCTCGTGTTTGCGAGTACCTGTCTCCTCTTCCAGATGGTCGTCGAACTCATAGGCGCTGATAAGCTGGCTCATGAAGACAGTCTCCTTATTGATGAGGGCCTCCTTGAGCAGGAAGCAAGCCCACGACTCCTTGAGCTGCAGAATGCCCATAACGAGATGGGGCACATCGAGGGCCTGGGCGCTGCTGTTCATCACCTGTTCGTAGGCAAAATCGATGACCTGCTCCATCTGAGCCGACACCTGAGGGGCATAGTCCTGACCATCGGGGATGGACTCGGTCTCCTCGAGTTTCTCCTCGAGTTTCTCGGCCAACGACTCTGGCGAATAAAAACTGCTGAGCACCTGATTGAAGGTATAGTCATCGGTTAATGCCAGCAAGAGGTGTTCGGGCATGACGAACTCATGTCGGTATTCTTTGCAGCAGTCGAGGGCGAATCGCAGGGCCTTAGCTGCACGTTGGGTTTGTTTTATATCTGCCATTTTAGAGGTGAGAAGCTAGAGGTGAGAGGTGAGAGATTACTCTTGTTCTTCGGGTTCAACAGTAAGCCTTAATGGGAAGCCGGCGTCGCGAGCAAGGGTAGTAGCCTTGCGCACTTTGGAGGTGGCTACATCGTAACTGTAGATGCCCACCACAGCCTTGTCGGAATGGTGAACCTGCAGCATCAGCGTTTCGGCCTCAGACTGACTCTTGAGAAACACCTGCGTGAGGATCTGGACCACGAACTCCATGGTGGTGAAGTCGTCGTTATAGATGGTGACCTTATAGCGGCGGGGCTCACGCAAATCGGTGCGCTGACGTTCCTTGATAGATGATTGTTCCTTAGGCATACGCTTTTGTTGGAAGGGAGACAGAATCACTTGGGCACTTCGAGGACGAAGCGGGCACCTTCGAGGTAATCGGTATCGAGGGTGAGATCGCCACCGAGGCTATTGGCATGGCGCTTGCAGAGCGGCAGACCGAGGCCGAGACCATTCATCAGATCGTCGATCTTAGTGAAGGGATGGAAGAGAGCGGTAGTGGACTTATCCTTGATGCCGGGGCCCTTATCCTCGACTATGAACTGCACAGTATGTTCGGTTTCCTTTATGCGCACCTTGATATGCTGGCCATCGGAGAACTTGCAGGCGTTGTAAAGCAGATCGCGCACAGAACGCATGAGATAAAGATGGTTGGTAAGAATGTGCAGCGTATCGGGCACCGTAGTCTCCATCACGGCATGCTTATCGGGGAAGTGGGTCTTGGCGTAGGCGATGCACTCCTGAACGAGGGCATTGCACAATACCTCGTCAGTGCGCTCGTACTTCCTGCCGCCACCCATCTCGGAGCTATCGTAGAGCATGAGCACCATTCGGTTCAGCTTGATGGCATTACTCTTCATCATGGACGTGATGGTGTTCATCTCGTCCTGACTCATGAGGGCATCTTGCTCGCTCTGCTCAGCTTGGATGGCCTTATAACTATCCTCGAGCAGACCGGTAAAGCCGAGGATGACGTTAAGCGGCGAGCGCATCTGCTGGGCCACCTTGTGGATGAACATGTTCTCGCGCTTTAGGATCTGATCCTCCTGATCCATGTTGTTCTCCAGCTCGCGGTTGATGCGTTCGGCCTCCTGAATGCGGTTGGTGACATCATTCATACGGATATAGAGTCCGTTCTGCATGCGCGAGAGACTATCCTGGAGCTGCCCCACAGGATTGCGGCTGTCGCTCATGGGAATGCGCTCATCAAGCTGACCTTCGGCTATGCGGCGCGAGGCTCCCATGAGGTAATGGAAGGGCTCGATGATATAGCCCACCACGCGACGGGTAAGCCACATGATGAGGATGAGACCGATGATGATAATCAGACCGATGAAGAACATCTGGCGATGATAGCCTTGCTGCATGCCACTGACAGGACTCACCATAGCGAGGCTCCAGTTGGTGCCGGGCACTGGCTGATAGCACACGTAGCAATCGCTATCGTGAACCTTCATGTAGAGCGAACCAGAGCGGCCAGAGGTCATCTCATGGCCCAGGTTAATAAGCTCGCTATGCTGACGCGGATCGGCATCGGTGAAGATAGTCTTGCGGAACAGGCGCGTGGTATCGGGATGGATGAAGTAGCGGCCATCGCTGCCCAGCAGCACGAAATAGGCACCGGGATAAGGATGCTCAGTGTTAATGACACTGCGAGCGAGCTGAGCAAACGAGATGTCGGAGGAGACCACACCCACCACGCGGCCATTGACACGTAGCGGACGGCAATAGGTGGCCACAGCCGCATGATGATCGATGGCGCTAGCGCTGTTGTCATCGAAAGGTTCCTCCCAAGCGGAATGGCCCGTATTCACAGGCTCCTGATACCACTGCTTGGAGAAGTAATCAAAGGGAGGCTCAAGCATGGTGGTAATGCTATCGCCATCGTTGACCGTATAGAGCGAGAAGTGGCGCCCATACTGCGGGAAGGTGTTGGGCTCGGCACTCACGGAGCAGCTGAGGATATGGCGGTTCTGGTGCACCATGCGATGCGAGATGGAGCGCAAGGAGTCGGGATTGAAGTGCTCCTCGAGCAACCAAGCATTGGCATCGGTAGAGGTCTCCACAGAGCCCATATAGGCGCGCACATTCATCACTGTGCGACGGAGCGTGCTATTGGCGCTCTCGGCTGCCTCGAGGCGGATGAGATAGAGCGACTGAATGAAGAGTGTACCCACGCAGAGGATGAAAATGGGAATGGCCATCAGCAGGATACGAAGGCTGAGCTTACTAGAGAGACTACGTCGTAACTTACTCATTATCAGCCTCCTTTCCCTTAATGTTCTCAACTACCTTGAGCGTTTCGTCGAGCAGATTAATGATGGCTTCACTCTTCGACTTGATAGCCTCTACCTGCTTCGTGAACTTGGTCTCGTCCAAGTCGCGATAGTTATTGCAGAGATTGGTAACCGTACGCTCCAGCGTTTCGGAAGGCACAGTCATCTGATTGGTCATATAGTGGATGAAGCTGGTCTCCATGTTGTCGGTCTCCTGCGCCTTGTGATAGCCCTTGCGCAGCACCTCGGTACGCGACTTAAGATTGGCTGCCTGCGTGGAGAGTTCGCTGAGTCGGCCCGAAACCGAACGCTGCATCTGCTGTATCTGCATGTGCAAATCGCCTATCTCATCACCGCGACGGGTATCGGTGACGATCTCCTTGAAATTGCTGCCCACCATATTATCCACCGACTGCACCAGCTGATTGAGTGGCTGGAGTTGGCGGCGGATGGCCCAGCGCGACACCAGCAGGAAGACCACCAGTCCAATGATGGCGATTACAAGCACAATGATAATGAGGTTATTATGCACGCCGAAGATATCGTCGTCAGGATAAATCACACCTAAACTCCACCCCAGCGTTTCCTGATGGGTATTGGCCTTCTCGCTGCGGGCGAAGGGTTTATAGAACACGCACCAGTCGTCGCCAGCCATCTGGAAGTAGTTATAGCCCGTCTTGCCGGCCAGCATCGACTCAGCAGCCTCCATGATACCATGACCGCCTACACTATCAACCAGAGCATAAACCGACTGATGGGTGTAATACTCAGGATAAGGATGGACGATGAACGAGCCATTGCGCGCCAGCAGCACACTAAAGCCGTGTTCGGAGGGCTTGGAGGCGAGCACCACGTCGGAGAGCAGTTCCACAGGCACATCGACTGCCAAAGTGCCTACCAGCTGGCGATTGCTATCGTAGATGGGTCGGCAATAGGAAATAGTGACACCCTCGTCTTCCTCCTCAGGCAGAGGATTGGTCCAGCAGGCGCAACCCTTGCCCATGGGCTCGAGATACCACACATGCTCAGTATAGGGGCGATCGCCAAACGAAGTTTCGGCCACGAGCGAATCGCCTGCCTCGGAACTCAGATGGACATAGGTCATGAACAACTCGCGATCAGGATAGAAGTAGGGTTTGAAGGCAATGGCACAACCCGTGATGTAAGGGCTGCTCTCCACAATGCGGCTGCAGTAGGTAAACATGCGGTCGCGCTGAGAGAGGTGATTGCGCAGGTCCTGATACACAAAGTCGGTGCTCTGCTCTACATTCACCAGGATATTATCCACTTGCTGTACAGTGCCCGAGAGCATCTGCTGGGCGTTATGCATGGCTTCATCCTTCAGGGCCTGATGGGCAAACCACGACAGCGCACCCAGCGACACCAGCAATAGCAATACAGTGCCACAGGATACGAGGACAGTAAGCCTAAGTGAAGAGGCCGAAAAATGAAGCTTCGGGAAACGCATGGGCTAACGTTTGCGGCGGATAACCAGCCAAACCAACAATAAACCAACCAGAGCTACTACCCCGAGGGTAGCACCATAAAGGAACAAGGGTTGGCGCACATTCTGACGGGGCGCTACCACGCAGAGGTGCCAGTTGACGTGCTCAATAGGACCATAGAACACTGTAGAGGGCACACCGTCGACGTTCATATCGATGGTACCACACTTATTATCAACAAAGTCTTGAAGCACCTTATGATCATCGATGGCCACAATCTTATCAACGGGATGAACAATACAGCAGCCATCCTCGGCAATAATGACCGAGAAGAAATCGAGCTCAGAGTGATTGTGATAAGCATTGAGCAGGCTATCGGCCTTAGTGGCATCGTCGATTTTCTGAAGGGCCTTAGAGAGCCACTCGAAGGTCATATCGGCTCCACATACACAAGCCAACTTGCCCGAAGCATCGTAAATGGGCTCGACAAAAGTGGTGTAATGGCCGCTGATATCGGTGCCATCGTAATAATAATAAGGATCGGACCAGAAGCTTTTGCCGAAGTTCTTGGCGCGCTTATACCACTCGCTCTTGGTATAATCGTGGCGGGCAGAGCCTACCTGCGACATCACGAAATCGGTGGTATCAGTATGATGCACATAGGGCTCAAACCAGCGGCCCTTCTCAGGGAAAAACTCAGGTTCAAAAGCGGCAAAGTAGCCTCGCACATCGGGTGCCAGGCGGGTTTTGCTCATCAGGGCATCCACCACAGCATTGGGCGAAGAGAGATTCTTCTGCACCTCGTCGAACACATTCATGGCATTCATCTCCATACCCTGAACGGTTTTGGCAATGCGCTCCGCATGGACGTTCCTGATACCTAAATAACGCGCATGATTCTCGGCTTCCATCACGAAACTGGTGGAAACAAGCGATACAGCAATGGTGATGGCCAATACTATAAACACAATCAACATAACATAAAGTTTATGCCACTTAGAGGTTTTATCAGTTGTTTGATTCACGGCTATATATGAGTTAAAAAAATAGCTAATAAGATTGAATACTTTGTGCAAAGATAAGAAATTAATCAATCGAAGCCAAAAATCAATTGCTAAAATAAACAAATTTTAACAAGACAAAATCATTATTTATAATTAAATCTGAAACGTTTGAAATAAAAACACTAACTTTGCACCAAGAAAACCTAAAGCTGAGATTTCGTATGGACTGGAAAAAGTATGCTACGGCATGGAGGAGTAAAGGAAAAATACTGATTGGTGTAGTCATCATCGTGATTGGCGCCACGTATTTCTTCTACAATCTTACGCAGAAAACCATCGTCAACTTACAGGCTGAGAATTTCCACGCAGAAATGCTCATTAACTACGAGTATACCAGGCGTGTACTATCGGATGTGTACGTATCAGTAACCAGTAATGTGTTCTATCTGGAGCAGACACTCGACAACACCGAGGGTCAGCAGGAGGTAATGGCGCGTATAGTAAAGCAAGGTACGCGCGTACATAGCTGTGGCATGAACTTCGTGAGAGACTATTATTAAAAACCGACGTTATCCAGTCGCTGCTACGCTCGGCCATTCTTGGACTCTGCGGCCGGATGGAGAAGATGCTGGCATCAGATACCAACCTGGAAGACTCTGCTACTTTGCATGATAATAGGAAAATGACGTCAAAGGTCCACTTCCAGCATTTCCTTGATTTGCTACACTCCAACGATGTGAAACGTCACACGGTAGAAGCTTATGCCAGCAAAC
>Ga0247611_10001865_pt1 | contig 36261 bp, 26 predicted proteins | sample 177DNAGHGhighgp2_FD_192422 | JGI IMG/M metagenome (GOLD analysis project Ga0247611, IMG submission 192422) | Sheep rumen microbial communities from Palmerston North, Manawatu-Wanganui, New Zealand - 1770 DNA GHGhigh gp2 | ecosystem: Host-associated > Mammals > Digestive system > Stomach > Rumen... | reverse complement strand
CTGCCTTCTACTGAGGGTGTGGTAAGTCTAGACTGGGAGAAGAAGGAAATCATCGCTGCCTCCTATGGTTACGACGATGATGGCCGGTATACCGTGAACAATGCCTATTCCCTGGCCGGCAAGTTCCGCCGTATGGTAGGAGGAAAGGAAAGAGAATAACCCGGACGGCAAACGAGAGTCCATTTGACCTGTCTCGGTCAGGCAAAGGTATCATCTCCTGTTACTCCTAAAAGATCTTCAAATGACTAAAAGTAAGCAGAATGGACATAATTGTAGGCTATAATTTGTATTTTTGCATCAAGAAAAGATATTTGGAGTCACTATGAGTGAGTTTCGTGAAATGAGGCGCAAGCGTCAGCAGCTTGCAGAAGAAGAAAGTATTGCTATATTGCAGAAAGCCACGGCTGGCACGCTGGCTCTGCTGGGCGACAACGATTATCCCTATGCCGTTCCCATCAGCTATGTCTATCACGATGGGAAGCTTTACTTCCATAGTGCTTTGACTGGCCATAAGGTTGATGCCATCCGCAAGTGGGCCAAGGCATCGTTCTGTGTCATCGAACAGGACGATGTTCAGCCGGAGAAGTACACCACGTTCTTCCGTAGCGTAATAGCTTTCGGCAGAATCCATATCATTGAGGATGAAGCGGAAAAGTTGGAGATGGCACGCATGCTGGGCAACCGCTACAATCCGAATGATGATGAAAGCCTGAAAAAAGAGATAGAGAGCGGTCTTTCCCGTATGCTGATGATCCGTTTCGACATCGAGCATCTGACGGGAAAAGAAGCAATAGAGTTGGCAAAACAGCGTAGTATCTGACAGAGATACTTTTGCCTCTGATATGCCAACCGTTCATCGCCAGAAGCCAAATAGATAATATCACCCATATCCGATGGACGGGCTTCTCTGATAACCCTATTCATCTTTCATCATTCTTCTATTATACAAATCGGCAAACGTGGTCAACGGCTATATCTGAGAATCCGAATGCCTCGGCTTTTGTCATACGTCCGCTGGCTACGTCTGCGACGAAACCGATGAGTTCGCTGCCCATCTGGCGGATGGTCTTTTCACCTCTCAGCACGGCACTGAGATCAACGTCCATATTGTCCTCCATCATGTGGAAGGTACGTTCGTTGGCAGTGACTTTAATGACGGGTGCAATAGCATTTCCGGTAGGTGTGCCACGCCCTGTGGTGAAGACGATGGCCTGACACCCTGAAGCCACCATCGAGGTGACAGAGGCGATGTCGAAGCCTGCCGTATCCATCACTACGGCTCCTCGCCGTGACGGTCTGACGGCTTGCTGAAGCACTTCCTGAATGGGGCGCGTGCCACCTTTGCGGATGCAGCCAAGACTTTTCTCTTCGAGTGTGGACAGTCCTCCGGCCTTGTTGCCTGGCGTAGGCTGTCCGGCCCTACAGTCTTGCCCTGCGGCAGAAAGATGAGTCTCGTATGCACGGCACACCTCGATGATCTGATTGTGAATCGCAGGTGTCGCTGCACGTTTGGCCAGTATATGTTCACCGCCAATCCATTCTATCGACTCGCTCATCACTGTCGTGGCTCCCATATCCACCAGAAGGTCGCTCATTTCGCCTACCGTCGGGTTGCTGGCTATACCTGAGGTGGCATCAGAACCGCCACACTCAATGCCGATATAGAGTTCTGAGGCATCGAAAAGTTCCTTTTGCTGCATGGCAGCCTGCTCTGCCATCTCGCGGGCAGCACGGACAGCCTTCTCAATGGTCTTCAGTGTACCGCCTTCTTCCTGAATGCCAAAGGAAACTACAGGTTTCTTGGTCAGTCGGCCAATCTTCTCTTTCAGCTGTTTATGAGGGACAGTCTCACAGCCTAATCCGATGATGACCACACCATAGACGTTGGGGTGACAGGCGAACCCCGTCAGTATCTTCTGACTCATATCGGTGTTCGCCTGCACATCAGAACAGCCTGTGTTGAAAACAATGTTGACTGCTCCTCTTATCTGACTTGCAACGATACGGCAGCTTTCGCTGGCACAGACACATGTCGGCAATATCAGGATATGGTTTCGGATGCCTGGACGGCCCTCTGACCGCCGGTAGCCCCAGAACTGGAAAGAGGCTAGTCCAGGGTTGCCTTCAGACTGCTCGGCACACATCTGCCAGTTATCGCCAGCCAACTCGCTGTCATAGTCTCGCAGATCGCTTTTCAGGTTATGATCGTTTACCCAGCATCCCTTGCTGATAGCAGCAACGGTGTGGCCGAGGCTTTCACCGTATTTGATAACGTCACTACCCCTGCCAATGTCCTCTAATGCAACCTTGTGGCAGTAAGGGATATCCTCTTCTGCTTTCAGAATAATGTGCTCACTGCCTTTCATGAAGCAGACATCATCTCCTTTGGCAATCTCGGTGACTGTGGTCACTACGTTGTCTGCGAGATTCATCAATAATGCGTTCACTACCATATTAATACTTTAGACTTAGTTGTTTTGTTTGGGCATGGAGTTTATGTAAATCATCTCCAACTGTGGCTCCAGCGTCATAGATTGTATAGTATTTTTTGAATGATTATTTCTTCTCTTTTGCCTTCTTTGCAAACTCGAATAGTGAAAGCGGCAGATGGCAGTAACCGTCGGGATTCTTGTCAAGATAGTCCTGATGATATTCTTCTGCCGTATAGAAATTCTGTAGAGGCAATTTTTCTACAGCTAAAGGCTGCTCGTAATTTTTCTGCTCTTCGGCAAAGACCTTCTCGATGACAGGCAGATCTGCCGGGTCTGTATAGTAAACGCCAGTGCGATAGCGGGTGCCTTCATCGTGTCCCTGCTTGTTCAGGCTCGTCGGGTCAATGGCCTTGAAAAACATCCGTAACAGGAATTCCAAGCTGACCACATCGGGATAGAACCTCACAAAGACGGTCTCGGCAAAGCCTGTCGTATCGGTATACACCTCCTTGTATGTCGGGTTCTCCGTATGCCCGTTGGCGAATCCCACTTCCGTTTTGGCTACGCCCTCAATCTGTTTGAAATAATGTTCCGTTCCCCAGAAGCAACCACCTGCGAGATAGATGTCTTTTGTGGGCTTCGTTTTGTCATCTGTTATTTTCATAATTATACTGTTTTATACTATTTTTTATCGGGTTTGAAAGATGTGATCCCCTCCAATCATCATCAGTTATTCGCTGTAATTGTGATCCACTACAATGGCAACTTGCATGTCTGGCACCAAGGGCTGTATCTCACGAGTGAGCTGACAGGCAAAGGCTGCATCATCGTGGATGGAAATATCGGGGACGACATCGACTGAAAGCAGATTCTCCTTCTCTGAATAGTAGAAGCCGTGTACCTGAACAATATCCTTGTGGGCAGCGAGGGTCTGCATGACCTTTGTCTGCAATTCGGCACGGCGGTTGTCGCCAGTTGCAATGGCATAGACGCCGACAGTCATGATAATGCCGTGACGCTCTATCATCTGCATGGTGATCTTACGCGTCAGACCATGAATCTCGTGAGCCGACATCGTGTCGTAGACGTTGATGTGCAGTGAGCCGATCTTTATATCTGGGCCGTAGTTGTGCAGTATCAGGTCGAACACACCATGAACGCCTTCGAAATCGGAAACCTCCTTCTGAATCTGTTTGGCGAAATCTGCCGAAATGCTCGTGCCCAGCAGTTCGTTGACAGGCGAAGCCAGCATCTCGATACCGGCCTTGATGATCACGATGGAAATCAGGGCGCCCAGAATACCATCGAGCGATACTCCCCACAGCAACATCACACCAGCCGAGATAAGCGTTGCCAAGGTTATAACGGCATCAAACAGCGCATCGGAGCCGGAGGCAATCAGCGCATCGCTCTTCAGCTGTTCGCCCTTGTGCTTCACGTATCTGCCGAGGATGAGCTTCACCACGATGGCCACCACGATGACTACGAGCGTGGTTGTCGTGTATGAAGGCTCCGTAGGGTCGAAGATTTTCTTCACCGACTCGATGAGCGAGGTGATACCCGCCGAGAGCACGATGACGGCGATGATGATGGCGCTGAAATACTCAATGCGCCCGAAGCCGAAGGGATGCTTCCTGTCGGCAGGACGCTGGGAAAGTTTTGTGCCTACGATGGTGATGACGCTCGACAGCGCGTCGCTCAGGTTGTTGACGGCATCCATCACAATGGCTACGCTGCTGGCCAGGATACCCACTGCGGCCTTGAATCCAGCCAACAGCACATTGGCGGCGATGCCTATCCAACTGGTACGGATGATTTCTTGACTTCTGTCCATATTACGATACTATCTGGTTCATGTCGGATTATGAAAAAACAATTATCTAGCCCATCACGACATCGAGTACCATCATCAGCACGAAGCCGATGGCAAAGCCAATGTTACTGAGATTGGAGTGCTGGCCGTTGGAGGCTTCGGGTATCAGTTCCTCTACGACGACGTAGAACATGGCTCCTGCGGCAAAGGCCAGCATGTAGGGCATGACGGGCATCAAGAGTGAGGCCAGCAGTAGAACCGCAAGTGCTCCGATAGGCTCAACAACGCCACTCAGACTGCCAATCAGGAACGAACGCCACCTGCTGTTGCCCTCAGCCCGCATGGGCATCGAGATAATGGCTCCCTCAGGAACGTTCTGAATGGCGATACCCAGCGAGACAGCCACAGCCGATGCTACAGATAGTCCTGCAGCGCCCTGTCCGGCTCCTGCAAATACCACACCGACGGCCATTCCTTCAGGCAGGTTGTGGATGGTGACAGCCAGTGCCAACATCGCTGTTCGAGACAGCCGTGAACGGGGACCCTCCGGTGTGTCTGAACCAACATGAAGGTGCGGCGTCAGTTCGTCGAGTGCCAACAGGAATCCGATGCCTAACAGAAATCCAACGGCAGCTGGCACGACGCTCCATTTGCCGCTGTCGGCCTCCATCTCCATCGCAGGAATCAGCAGCGACCAAACCGATGCCGCCACCATCACGCCCGATGCAAAGCCCAGCAGTGACTTCTGTACACGTGCCGAAATTTCGTCTTTCATGAAAAAGACGAATGCCGCTCCGAGCATCGTACCCAGCAGCGGAATCAGTAGTCCGATGATTAATGTCGTTGTCATCATAGAATTCACTAAAAATCAGTGACAAAGGTACACTTTTTTGTAACTTTTGTTGCAAAATTACCAATAATTGCGGAATAATCACTATCTTTGCCGAATAAAATAAGAATTATTAGGATTTTGAGAGCAAATCCTGCCTGTACTGTAAAAATGATGTTTGACAATCCACAAGATAAGAAGCTGTCGGGAGGCAAGTATGCCATGTTCTTCGATATTGACGGCACGCTGGTGAGTTTCAAGACCCATCAGATTCCCGCATCTGCCATCCTCGCGCTGACCCAAGCAAAGGCTAACGGCCACAAGGTGTTTATTGCCACAGGCCGCCCGCCGCTCATCATTACCAATCTGGGAGCCATCGAGCACCTGATCGACGGCTACGTCACCATCAACGGTGCCCTCTGTTTCGTGGGCGATGAAGTGGTTAGGTGCAAGGATATCCCGAAGCAGGATGTGCTGACGCTGGTTCACGATGCACAGGAGAAGAACTACGGTGTGATAGTTGTTGGTGAGAAGGATGTGGCCGTGCTTGATCCGCAAGGCGAGGTCGACCGTGTATTCCGTGTTGAAATAGCCGTTGAGAACCTGCATCTGGCTAAACCGCTGGATGAAGTCCTCTCTCAACGTATCCTCCAGCTGACGCCCTTCTTCCCCGAGTCCTACGAGGCGGAACTGATGAGCCGCCTGCCTGGCTGCACCTCCGGCAGATGGCATCCGGCCTTTACCGACATTACAGTAAAAGGGGCCGACAAGGGGGAAGGAATCCTCACCTTGTCAGCCCGTCTAGGACTTGATGCCCGCTATACGATGGCCTTTGGCGATGGTGGCAACGACACCTCGATGATCAAGGCTGCCGGTATCGGCGTAGCCATGGGTAATGCCTTGGAGTCACTCAAGCGCGAGGCCGACTACACCACTACCTCCGTCGACGATGACGGCATCCTCAATGCCCTGCGTCATTTCGGCATCGTATAGTTCTACAGCGCTTTTATTTCAGTTGTCTGATCAGGAAATCAGCTACGATATCCGTCGAGCGGTAGATGTTCTGCGAGAAACCGTGATCGAAGTAATCTTGGATTACCAGTTCACTCTTCGGCCATATTTCGTGGAAACGCTCACCGTAGGTGTAAGGCACTACGCGGTCGGCTGTGCCATGAATGATGAGTGCCGGACCCTGATATTTGGCAGCCGTCTCGTAGATAGGCAGACTGAAGGCCGTGCGGATATAGTTGCCGCCGAGTTTCAAACCGCCGAACAGTTCTACATACTCGCCCGGGTCAAACGGGTCATACATCTTACCCATCGTGTTGCCTCGGATAGCATCGTCGCGCAGCACAGCGGCAGGTGCCATCAGCGCTACAGCCTTGAAGGCAGGCTGCCCCAGCTGCTCACTCAGTTGACCGGCTGTCATCGAGGCTACCACGCCGCCTTGTGAGTGGCCGACGATGGCTAGATCGCTCACATATCTCAAATCGCGTACGTAAGCCACCACCTTCTTCGCATCCTCAATCTCGTTGGGCACGGTCATGTCCTGGAATGCGCCCTCGCTATCGCCGTGACCGTTGAAGTCGAAGCGGATGCTGGCGATGCCGTGAGCCTGCAGCGTGTCGGCAATGAGTTCGAACATCGGACCGTCCTTCGAGCCGCTGAAGCCGTGGCAGAACACCACCATCGGACACTTCTCGCCATCCTGCAGCTTGGGCGACTGTATGATGGCCTTCAGCCGTCCGTGATCACCGTCGATAAACACTTCTTCGCCTTTGCGTGAGGGCTTGTACTCGCCCGTGGTCCACTCTTTCAGGTACTTGTCTACCTTGTAGGTCAGCACCGTCGACAGTTTCACCTTTCCGTCTTCGCCGATCACCACCATCGAGGGAATCCAGTTCACGCCGTAAGCCTTGGCGATGTCGGTCTCCTTGAATTTCTTCAGTTCGCTCACCTGCGGATACTTGATGCCGAACTTGTCGATGGCCTTCTTCCAGGCCTCTACGTCGGTATCCATCGAGATGCCGACAAACTCGACACCGTGCTGGCGATAGGCCTCATACATGCGCACCACCTCTGGCGCGTCCTTACGGCAGTCGGGGCACCACGATGCCCAGAAGTCGAGCACCACCGTCTTGCCCTTGGCGTATTTCGACAGCTGGATGGTCTTGCCCTCGGGGGTCTTCAGCTTGAAGTCGGGAGCCGGCGTACCGGGTTTCACCAGATCAGTTGCATACTTCGTGTCGTCGTCATGCTGCTCAAACTGTGCCGAAATTCCCAGCGTGCAGCAGGCAAGGCAGATTGCCAATGAGAGTCTTTTCATCATCATATTATTGTGTTAATTTGAATTTGTCGAGATGCAAAGTTAGGCAAAAGTTTCGAAACCTCCAAGTAATTTCAGGATTAATTGCGATATTTCCCCTCAAGCACAAAAATAAAGAGCGAAACCTGCAAGTGGGCTTCGCTCTTTGATGATGAATTATACCTTCAATTATTCTTACTCCATAAACAGCTTCCATTTGAAAGCTTCGCGCTCAACAGACCACTTTTCATAAGCATTTGCTGCGATGATCATAGGAACGGTGCCATTTGCAGGGAAGTTCACGTTAGCAGAAACATTGTTGCCATCTTTCTGATAAACGGTCACTGAGATGTTGTTGGATGCAGGATCATATTCGAGCGGCAGTTCGATGCTGTGAAGCACTGCGGTGTAGTCAGGTTCCTTCGTGTTATACATCACGCTAGGATCGAAATTTGCGCTCTTCTTCCAAGTTGTGCCACCGATGTTCAGCTCAAAGTCGAGTGTACCGCCGAGGGCTCTGATTTCAGCCTTGCGGCTCTTAATGGTCTCATCGCTGAATGTAACGATACCAGTCTCACTTGTAGTCCTCTTATAAGTATAGGTGCTGACAACGTCAACTACGATATCGTTGAAGTCGGTATCATCGCTGGCACCAAGGTCCTCTATGAAATAGCGCTTCTTAACGGTCTTCTCGAGATCCTCAACCTCGAACGACTCGGGAACGTAAGGTTCGCCATAGAGCATGAACACAACATCGTTGTAGTCCTTGTCACTATTGGTCACAGCATCCTCACAGCCGATAATCTTGATCTCGGGCTCATCCACACCAGGCAATTTTGCAGGTGTCAGGTCGTTGGCACCAAACTGGTACTCGCGCATATAGTCATTAAGAGAACCAAGTGTATTGCCTGTAGTGTTATAGCCACTGGCAGCAGAGGTAATCTTGAGGTAGAAATACATGGTAGCACCTGCGGGCAGACCGTGGAAGGTGATGTACTTAGACTGGATAGCAGTGGCATTCAGACAGTTCTTTTTTGAGTCAAAAGACTTCAGATCCGTCCATGTAGTAACATTCTGGCCACTGCTGTTTGTACCCTTAACCTGAATGCCGTCCCACTTGCTCCAGACCTCGATTTCGCCAATGCCGTCAACGTGCATGTAAAGCTTAAAGTTGCCACCTGACTGGCCCATGAAGATAGGCATGATGGTGAAATCATTTTCAGGAACAGTCATGGCAAATTTCTTACCAGTGTTGTAGTTGTTTCTGCCCTCTTTAAATACTTCGTTCATCTTGCTGAGAGTAGCCGACTCAATCTCGTAGTAGCTCTGGCTCTTGGTCAAGTACCTATCCTCAAGGTCACCTCTGGTTGCTGCTCTTGAGCTTGAAGGAAGACTGAAGTACTCATCGCCTGTGCTGAAGTCCCAAGACTGATCGGGGTCGATCTCACCATAGGTATCGATGAAGTTCTTCTCATACTCGTCAACGACCTTTTCCTGCTTTACCTGCTCCTCAGCGGCCTTGTTGGCCTTCTGCTGATTCTCGTCGTAGACATCGGTCTTTGAGCATGATGTAATGCCCAACATAGCCACACTCATGGCCAGTGTCATAACTTTAATTTTCATTTTCTTAAAGATTTTAAATGGTTTGTACTATCTAGTTTTCTACTATCATTTGGAGTTAAGTCCGTATTCAGGTGCAAATTTACAAATTCCTATATAAATATTAGGCATTTATACAATAATTAACACATCTTTTTCGTATTCGCAATGGGATTTTTGTCCGACAGACAACTCTAATTGCCGGCTATGATGTGGATTTTGTACTATAATTTTACCTTTCTTTTAAATTTTAAAGTTAATAGATTGTTAATTATCTCGTTCGCCGTCGACTGCGATTTTCAGCATTTCAGACCGGTTCGGCTTGAATCCTGATCCGCTTACGATTGAGGCCTCGTTTCTCGTAATTGGACGGGTGCTCGGCTTACGATTGATTTGCCGCTGCAAAGGTACAAAGAAAATAGCACTCTTGCAAATGTTCAGCCCCCAAAAGCACGCGAAAAGGCACGCTCTGATTTTGACAAGATATTTCCATCTCAAAATGCTGCTCGATGACAGTAATGACAATTACAGTTTTGAAATTGCGCTTGTGCATCAGAGTAGGACTTATCTTTTATATTATTATAATATATATATTATAATAATATAATATATATACATAAAATATTCAATAAATATTCATTCTTCCTATTCCCTTCCCTAAAATAAAACTGTAATTGTCATTACTGTCATTTAACCATCCAATTATGGAGAATTGACATTTCTTCGTTGTGGTGTTTTTTTGTGTGCTTTTTGCGAAGATATATTTGGTTGTATGGAAAATAATGTGTAACTTTGTACATAATTTAAAATCAAAACTATTTATTATATGGATTCTTTTTTATTTTTAGGATTTAACCTCTATGCTTGGATTACGATTGTCACGGTGCTGACGATGTTTACCGTGATGCTCTTTACCAAGCTCCGTGCCGATCTTGTATTCCTGGGTGCCATAGCCGTCCTTTTCGTTACGGGTGTGCTCGATGCCAAGGAAGCTTTTTCGGGATTCAGCTCTACATCGGTGGTCGTCATCGGTGTGCTGTTCGTGGTGGTGTCGGGACTCACGCATACCGGCGTGCTTCAATGGATCGTGAAGCATCTGCTGGGGCAGCCCGGTGGTTACTCGAAGGCAGTGGTCAGACTGATGCTCCCCGTGGCATTCCTCAGCTCATTCCTCAGCAACACCACTGTGGTCGCCCTCTTCGTGGGTATCGTCAAAATGTGGTCGAAGAAACTGAATATCTCTCCCTCGAAATTGTTGATACCGTTAAGTTATGCTTCTGGCATGGGCGGTGTGTGTACGCTGATCGGTACGCCGCCAAACCTGATTATCTCGGGGCTCTATGCTGAGAAGACGGGTACGGCGATGAACGTGCTGGCTACGACGATCCCCGGTCTCTTCTGCCTCTGCATCGGCGTGCTCTCCATCATTGCGATGAGAAAGCTGTTGCCCGACCGCAAGGCGCCTGAGTCGGCTTTCGAGGCTACCTCTGAGTACACAGTGGAACTGTTGGTGCCGTCGGATAACAAGTTTATCGGAAAGACCATCGAGAAAGCTGGGCTTACGAAAGTGAATGGCGGTACGCTGATAGAGATGAAGCATTTCGATGACCGCAAGCTCGTATTCCCTGTACCAGCCGATGAGTTCCTGATGGGTGGCGACCGTCTTGTGTTTGCCGGACAGATTGACGAGTTGCTCGACCTGAAGAAGACACACGGATTCGTGAATGCCGACCACCCGATCTTTACGCTGAGCGAGGTGGAAGGCGATCGTCAGTTGCGCACGGCTTTTGTACCCTTCGAGTCGAGCCTGATTAACAAGAAGATCGGAGATTCTACGCTCGAGAAAGACTACAATATGGTTCTCGTGGCTGTGGCCCGTCGTGGAAAACGTATTGACGAGTCGCCCCGCGAAGTAAAGCTGCATGCCGGTGATACGCTGCTCTTCGAGTGCCCGCAGAACGTCAATATCCAGACTGAACAACTCGCATCTAAGTTGCATTTCTTCGAATCTACGGATGTGCCCAATATCGGCAAGAAGACGCTCATCTCTACCACAATTATGGTGCTGATGGTTTTGCTATCTGCCCTCAACGTGATGCCGCTGCTGCAGTGCGCCTTCCTCGCTGCGATGGCCATGCTGCTCTTCCGCTGCTGCAGTCCCGATCAGGCCATGAAGGCAGTCAACTGGGATATCCTGATGGTGTTCGCGGGATCCGTCGTGCTGGGTCTTGCCATCCAGAAGACGGGTATTGCCGAGCGCCTGGCCTTCGGCATCCTCGATGTCTGCGGCACGAACCCACTTGTCGTCATGACGGCCATCTGTTTAGTAGGAACCTTCATAACCGAGTTTATTTCAAATACGGCAGCAGGAGCCATGTTCTTCCCCATCATGTATCAGGCAGCCGAGAAACTGGGCTATGAGCCTTATCCTTTCCTCATTGCCCTGATGGTCAGCGTAAGCAGCAGCTTTGCCACACCTATCGGTTCACCTACCCACATGCTCGTGTATGGTCCTGGCGGCTATCGTTTCAGCGACTTCATGCGCATCGGCTTGCTGATGAATGTCATCATCCTGGCGGCCAACATCCTGATTGTCAACATCATTTATCCGCTTACCCCTTTAGTTCCTTAGTGCCCGCAGAGTGAAGCGTAAGGACAATGACTGCAATGGTCGCGATCGTCGGTAGGCGAGAAAGGAATGGCGGGGTCGAAGATCTCGCCAATCTTTTTGTCCAATAACTGCAGGAAGGTATCTGCGTGAGGGGCGATATCGCGGATAGGCTCACGGCCGAACTTCAGCGTTGGATCGTAGTCCTCGGCACCGGCATGCTGGATGAAGAGCAGGGCAGGGGATACCGGCTGACTGGTCTTCTGGCGCACGATGTGGCTGTAGATGAAGGCCTGCAGGTAGTAGTCGCTGTGGTCTTTGATGCGGGTGGGGTCGAAGATGGCCTCTACGTCGGGGAGATCCTTCTGTCGGCGACTACCGGTTTTATAGTCAACGACGCGGATACGCTCTTCGCCAGTCTCAGGATCGGTAATGCTGTCAAGGCGGTCGATGATGCCGGCGATGGTTGTGTCGACGGGTTCGACTCCTGGGATCGTACAGCGCATGGCGACAGGTTTTTCGAGACCGAGGATGGTAAAGGGTGCGAGCCTGCGGTCGATCTCGAGCAACTGGCGCACATAGCGGATGATGACTTCGCGGTTGATCAGCTGCAGACCGTCGAGTGGCGGCATGGGACTAGCGGGATCCTTGATATGGAAGAGTTCGCTCTTAATGGCTCGGTCGACTGTCTGTTCGATTTCCACCTCGCGCTTCAGCATATCGTCGATGGCGAAGGCGGTAATCTGGCTGCCCGACAGTTGCATGAGCCGTTTGTAAATGACTTCGGCTGACTTGTGGAAGATGTTACCGAAGATGCGGTTGTCGATGAGGTCGTCTTCCGTATCGTCGGGCTCGATGAGGTTGCACACATAATGGTAGAAGAACCGCAGCTGACAGCGCAGATATTGGCTGATGGCTGTAGGGCTTACACCACCTTCTGCGGGAGACAATCTCCGGCGGAGAATGTCGATGACGGTCTCTGTCTTCTCGATGGCCTGTGGCGATCGGAGCAGTGTCTGCTGACCTGCCTTCAGCGTCTGGAACCTGACTTCCTGCCCGCTCTCAACCATTAGTTGGAGCATGAAGCGCGACATCTCGCCTGTATGTCCATCCGTTGTGGCGTTGTTGTAGAGGATGGTGACATCCTCAGCGCGCTGGAGCAGACGGTGGAAATAGTGCTGATAGATAGCCACCTTGTGGTCGACGGTCGTTAGCCCATAAGCCTTGCGAAGGGCGTAGGGGATAAACGAAGTGTCGTTGACGCCACGGGGCATATTGCCCTCATTGCAGGATAGCAGCAGTACGTGGTCGAAATCGAGGTTTCGGGTTTCGAGCACACCCATAATCTGAACACCTTCGGCGGGTTCACCATGAAAGGGAATTGTGGTGGACTGTACCAGTTGTGCGATGAGTCGCTGGAGGGTGATGATGTCCACCTGCAGCTTGCCGCTGTCGGCGAGGTCGGTCACGCGGTTAAGTAGGGTGTACATGCGGAAGAGACTCTCAACGGTGAGTGAAGAGTTAAGAGTGTAGCGTGAAGAATCGGCTTCGCCGTCAGGTTGTGAAGCGGCGGTGGCGATGGTGCGGATGAGGTCGAGGAGAGCATGCAGAAGGCTCACATTGTCCGTGTGATGGGCGGGTGTGAAATCTTCTGGCAGTAACTTTGCATAAGGATGACGACGCAGGACGTCGAGCCAATGGCGGCGGAAGGTTTCCGTCTTCGCTGACCAACCGTTCACCTGCAGGTTGAAGTACTCGGCAACGAACGAGGCAATAGCCGTCTGGTTGAGCGGATAGCCCGTGGTGACGTTTATCTTCTCGACTTCCTCAGGCAGACTGTGGATGACGGCCTGCAGCAGTCTTTCGTCGCAGAGTACGATGGCTGTTCGGCGCCCGGCAGCAATACGCTCTGGCGTAAGCCACTGGCTGACATAGCGTGCCTGGATGTTCTCCGTCGGGGCAGAGATATAATTGACCGTCTTGGGCGGAATCTCCTCGGTGTCCTGATAGAAAATGGCCTTGCCTTCCTGTTCTAGACGGTGGAAGAGGGTCTGCTCCACTTGTTGCAGCAGGTTGAAGCCAACGAAGGCATAGGTATCGTATTCGAACTGGATGCTTTCGTCGGTAGCCACCTGACGATAAAGGGCACCCTCATAGGCGAGTTGCTGACTGGCAAGGCGTTCGTTGAACGACTGGTAGATATCGCCGATGTGGCTCCACAGGCGCAGGAAACGCTGTTTGAGTTCAGAGTTGTGATCCTCGGAGAAGTTGCTGAAGAATCGACGTATCATCTCCCGCTGTTCGTCGGTGAGATATGACACATCGTCGAGTTCGTGGATGTCGCGCAGATTGGCGAACACCTTATCGGCAGGTCCCATATTCTTGTCAAGGTCGTCGAAGTCGGAGAGCAGCAACTGTCCCCAGCCGTAGAAATGGTCGAGCGTCTCATCGATGCCCGTACACGCGGTAAAGCACTTGTGGAGCTCACAGACGAGCAGGATGGGGTCGGCCACCTTCAGGTCGGAATGACTGCGGAAGAGGTCGCTGATGGTGATGTAGGTCGGACTCCAGAGCGGCTGTCCGGCGAGGCGCGCAAGATGCTCGTTGAGGAAGAGCGAGGCACGCTTGTTGGGGAAGACAACGGCTACGCGACTGAGGTTGGTGCCATATCGTGAGAGCAGATCGGCTGCTACGTGTTCGAGGAAACTTTTCATTTTACTTCTTCTATCTTGTTACTATAGACGTACCACAGATATCCGTGGATTTTATCTGATGATACCGACTCCATCTTCTGGATCAGGTTCATGTATTCGCGTACCTGGTCGTGATACTCGGGTTTTGGGGAACCAAACTTGAAGTCGACGACGATCCATTCCTGTCCATCAGTCATCACGCGATCAGGGCGGCGCTCCTTCACTTCGCCGTTCTCGACGGAGAGGATGGTACACTCGTTGAAGAGTGTCCAACGGGGCGAGAACCAGTCGGCCACGCGGGGATTCTCCAGGCGCTTCTTCAGCATCATGGTAATGTGCTCTGCGGTCATCTCTTCATCGTAGAGCACACCCTCGAACTGCAGTCGGCGCAGGGCATCGGGGATGTCGTTGACGGTGCGGATGGTAGAGAAAATCTCATGCAGCACGCTACCCGCCTGAATGTATCGGTGACGCTGGGCTTTCTCTTCGTTATCGCCTTCGATGAAGGCCTGACTGCGGTTGCTCTGACGGAAGGAAACCTTGCTCTCGTGATAGCTGAAAGCGACGGGCAACGGCTCGGCTGGCTTCAGGAAAGGATTCTTCGTCTTGGCTGAATCGTGTGGCGTGATGCGTGACGTATCTGAACGGGGAGACGCGGGAGTGCCGTAGGTGAAACTGAGCGTGGCTTTATCGTCTTCCATTCCTTCGATGACGGCATCGGACAGTTCCTTTGCCACCAGCGGCAGACATTGTTCGATCAGCGTGGAGCGCAGGTTCTTGGCATTACGACGGCCCAGCACGTAGAGTCCCTTGCAGGCTCGGGTAAAGGCGACGTAAAGCAGATTGAGGTTGTCGACGGTATTCTGCAGATGCTCCTGCAGATAGTCGTGCTCGTAGATGGTGCCCATCATCTGGCGCTGGCTATAGTCGACAGGGGCGATGGGCAGGTCGCTGAATGGCTCTTCGGCAGGCTTGCACCATAGGATGTTGTCGTTCTGCTTTTCCAGTTGCCAGTCGCAGAAGGGGATGATGACATAGGGATATTCGAGGCCTTTCGACTTGTGGATGGAGAGGATGCGCACGCCCTCGGTCTCATCGCTCTGGATGGTCTTCTTGCAGATTGTTTCATCCCACTCATTGAGGAAGGCGAAGATGTCGGCCGTATTCTCGCTGACATAGGCAGCCAACTGGTCGAAGAAGGTGCAGACATAGGCACTCTGCTCGCTGAGCCGTTCGAGGGAGAAGATATCGTAGAGTCGCTCGACGAGATCGTAAAGGGGCATAGCTGTCAGCTCCTCGCGATGATTGCGGAAAGCTTCGGGCAGGCCAGAGTCGAGATCGACAGTCGAGAGCAGCAACCGATTGTCTTCGGCGGGCTCTCCCAGCACATCATGGTGCCAGTTCTTCACAATGGCAGCCTTCGTGAGTTGGTCGTCGGGGTGGGTGAGCAGGCGCAGGGCCTGTACAAGCAGACAGACGGCGTTGGAGGCATCGAGGCGGAAAGCTTCGTCGGAGACAATAGTCACCTCGGGCATCTGCTCCATGAAGTAGCGGGCGATGGTTGGGATATACTGATTGACGCGCACGAGGATAGCTATCTCCTTCTGGGGAATGCCCTGGGCACGAAGCGTGGCGATGGTTTCGGCAATCTGTTTGAGCGTGGCCGTCTGGTAATCATCGGCAGGCAACAGGCGGATGCTGACCAGTCCTAGCGGATCTTTTCCGGCAGGAATCTTCTGTTCCACATCGGCGTAGGCTTTCTCAAGTTGTGCGGCTTCGGCGGCATTGAGTTCCTTTTGCGCCATATACTCCAACGTGGCTGCCTGACGGAAGAAGACGTTGTTGAACTGGATGATGTTGCGCTGCGAACGGTAGTTGGTATCGAGGGCGCGGGTCTCTATCTGTTGGCTGTTGAACTGATGTTCGATATCGTTGAGCAGTCGCCAGTCGCCAGAACGCCAACGGTAGATGCTCTGCTTTACGTCGCCCACGATGAGGTTAGAGGTGTTCTCGTGGCTCATGGCCTCAGCGAGGAGCACACAGAAATTCTGCCATTGTACGGTGCTGGTATCCTGAAACTCATCGATCATGACATGTTCGAGCTGGGTGCCGATCTTCTCGAAGATAAAGGGTGAGTCGCTCTCGCCGATGAGGGCGTGGAGCAGCTGCTGGGTGTCGCTGAGAAGGAAGCGGTTGGCATCGGCGTTCAACTGTCGCACCTTTTGCTCAATACTGCCCAGAAGGCGCAGTTGGTTCAGATGGCGCAGCGTGAGGTCAGCTGACTTGTAGAGTTTCCATTGGCGGGGACGCTCGTCGACAGCATAGCGCAGTATGTTGCCCAACGAACCTTGGGCGAGGGTATAGATATAATCGCGCTTGGGGTGAGTCTTGGTGCACCATTTCTCGTAAGATTCGAGATGGTTGGCAACGGTAGCGTTCTCAATAGAGGCATCGAATTCTCCCCTTCGCAGTTTGTTGAAGAAGCTGGCGATGCCACGCGATTTTCCTGAAAGGTCATCAATGGTAAGTTGCTCTGCCTCAAGCTCATCAAAGAAACTTTCTCCAATTTGCTTCATGTGCTCTAACGCCGCTTCCCGGAGTTCGCGCAACTGGGTGGTATAGTGTTCAAAGAAGCCCGGTTCCTGCATCTTCTTGCTCAGCTCGTCGGAGACTTCCTTGTAGCGATCCTGGAAGATGGTGCAGCCGAATTTCTTTATCTTGGAAATGACATTCCACGAGCGGTCGTCGGAGATGCTTTCCATGATGTAGCGTATAATCCATTGCAAGACGATATCGGTGGTGTTCAGGTCGGCAATCAGCTGGTCGACGGCAATATCCTCTATCTGGTGGTCGTTGAGCCCGATGCGGAGATTGGTGGTTAGTTCGAGCTCGCGGGCCAGGTTGCGGAGCACACTCTGGAAGAAGGTGTCGATAGTCTCTACGCGGAAATAGTTGTAATTGTGGAGCAGGTTCTGCAGCGCGATACCGGCCCGTTCGCTGATGAGTTCCTCGCCGAAGCCGGTCTTCTCCTGAATCACTTTCATGTAGTCAGCCGATTCGGGGAGTTGCTTCCAGATGCCGTAAAGCTGGCTGAGGATACGCATCTTCATCTCTTCGGTGGCCTTATTGGTGAAGGTAACGGCAAGGATGTTGCGATAGCTAGTGGGATTCTCCACCAGCAGTCGGATATATTCGGTGGCGAGCGTAAATGTCTTGCCGCTGCCGGCACTCGCCTTATAGACAGTTAAGGGTTTTACCATCGTTTAAATAATTCAAAGTCAAAGTTGATGCCGAATTTCTGGAAACTGGTACTCAGGAAACTCGCGAATAGTCCTACGGAGATGTAGCGGTTAGTGAATCCGTAGCCAAATTCGGTGTAGGGACGGGTATGATCCATCCATACTGTACTGAGATAGAAACGTTCCTTCTCGATATACTTGCCGACATAAGGTGTCCAGGTGGCAAAAAGCATCGGTGATTCGTAGGATATATTCGTACGATAATAGACATCCGATTCGTTGTAGAGCTTGCCGTCAAGCAGTTGGAAGTTACCGCTCCAGTCATCGTCCCAACCCTCCGGCAGATTGTTGTCGCGGAAGTTGGAATAGTCGAGGAAGTATTTCTCGTGTTTGTCGGAATAGAAACCACAGCCGGCACGGACGTTGAGGACGCGGAGCCCAGGGAGCCTGTGTTTCCATTGGGAGTCGAACTCCCAGCGCTCGTACTCCATATTAGAGTGGAACACGCCCTTGATACTGCGCTCCCAGTCGATGGCGATTACCGGTCCTCGGTTGAGCCAAGGTGAGAATTTCAGACCAATCATCGGGGCAAAGCTTCGGTATTGGGTGGGCTTGCCGTATTGAAGCATGATTCCTTTGTCGCGGGCGACGCGCTGGTGATACACAATACCGCTCTCGATGTCGAACCAGTCGAAGAGCATGATATTGTTGAATACCTGTAACTTGTTGTCGACAAACCATTCGATGTCCGTATTCGAGAAGTCTATGGTGTCAGCCGTTTCTTCTTGGATGATGTCCTTTATTGTGGAATTCTTGATCCGGTCACCCATGCTGAAGATGATTTCGGCATAACCGTTACGCTTCGGGTTGTAGGTCATGCGGATCGGGACATCGAAATAGAGCTGCTTCTGCTTGAAACTGTAACCGATGGTGGGCTCGAACGTCAGATAACGGTGAGGCGAGAAGGCATACTTCATATATAGACGCATCTTGTAGGATATGCCTTTGCTGTGGGAGTAGCGCAGATAGAGCGGATTGATGATAGGCGTGAGATAGAATTCTGCGGTATTCGACTCGGAAGCGATGGGGGTGACAAGGTTGTCGCCTACGGTATGCCACATGAAGTCTTTCCAGAAACTTTTCTTTGGGGGAACGGTATCCTCCGGTATCGTGTCTTGTACTACAGTGTCGGGCGCATTCCGTAGGTCATATTCCCGGTAGATGCGTTTGTCGGTCTCTGAGAGCGGTATAGGTCGAATGGAGTCCATCAGCTGGCGGCTGTTCTCCTGGATGATGGAGTCGGGGAGCGATTCGTCGCACTGGTAGGCGGCATCGAAGAGTGCCAGCGTTTGGTTGCCCAGGAATTTGAAGGTGGCAGCCGTTGTACAACGTGCAGGCATCAATGACTGTGGACCGTTTTTACCCTGTGTGATTTCTGTGCGGAAGGACAGCATGTCGAACTCGCCATTGAGTAGTGTGCGGATAATGCGACCCGTATTGGTCTCTACAATGGCATAGCCGTTGACCAGCTGTGTGTTGTAAAGCTTCGGTCGGAAGTCGAGGCGGGTGGTACCATCGCTCTGAAGATGCTGGGTATACCGATAGTATTTACGGTTCACCTTGTTGAAGGGCGATAGCATGTGGCCGTCGTAGAGAGCGATATCGTAGATGTTGGGTGTGGCATATTCTATCAACGTCGGCATGGCCTTGCGGTTCTTACGGATCGTGCCGGTAACCAATTGATTGGTGATGTCGAAGTCGTGGGAATTCTTGAATATTACTTTGTTGTACGATTCACGGATATACTCTCTGGGATCCTTTGCCAGCACATACATCGACGGAATGAGCCACAGAATGGGATTGCGGCGTTCAACGTTATAGCGGATCTTTGCATAGACATGATCCTCAATGCCCTCGATACAAGGGGTATAGCGTTTTTGGTATTCATAGATACGACCCAGTATCAGAGAGTCTTTCTTGTTACTGGCAACAGTCTGCTGGGGCATACACATCAGAAGTAGTATGCTGCTCAGTAGTAGGTTTTTGGCGAATAGTTGATCGTATCTCAAATTGTTGGTCTTTATTTGCTGTTTTTATGTTCCTAGTTTATCTTTCAGGTATTGCCCCGTGAGACTCTCCTTGCAGCGGGCTACTTCTTCAGGCGTTCCGGCGATGACGAGGTTTCCGCCTTTATCGCCACCGTCAGGCCCCAGGTCAATCACATAGTCGGCACACTTGATGACCTCCATGTTGTGCTCAATGATGAGGATGCTGTGCCCCCGTGCGATGAGAGCATCGAAGGCCTCGAGCAGTTTGTGGATATCGTGGAAGTGGAGTCCCGTCGTCGGCTCGTCGAAGATGAAGAGGGTGGGATCCTGCTTCTCTTGTCCGATGAAGTAGGCGAGTTTTACGCGTTGGTTCTCACCACCAGAGAGGGTAGATGAGTTCTGGCCGAGTTTGATGTAGCCCAGTCCAACGTCCTCGAGTGTCTTCAGGCGCTTCACGATGGTGGTGTTGCCTTCGAAGAACTGTATGGCTTCGGAGATGGTCATGTTCAGCACATCATCGATGTTCTGGCCATTATATTTCACGTCGAGGATGTCGTGTTTGAAACGGTGTCCGTGACAGGTCTCACACTCGAGTACCAGATCAGCCATAAACTGCATCTCGACGGTGATCACACCGGCACCCTTACACTCTTCGCAGCGTCCGCCATCGGCATTGAAGGAGAAATACTGCGACGAGAAACCCATCTGCTGTGCCAAGGGCTGATCGGCATACAGTTCGCGGATGGCATCGTAGGCCTTGACGTAGGTGGCAGGATTAGAACGTGTGGATTTGCCGATGGGGTTCTGGTCTACGAACTCCACGTGCTTGATGGCGTCGATGTCGCCCTCGAGTCCCAGATACTCGCCGGGAGGATCACACACTTCACCAAGCCGGCGCTTCAGCGCTGGGTAGAGGATTCCCTTGATCAGACTCGACTTACCCGAGCCGGAAACGCCCGTGACGACCGTCATTGCGTTGAGAGGTATCTTGACATCGATGCCTCTGAGATTATTCATGCGGGCACCTTGAATGTCGATATGACGGTTCCAGGAACGGCGACTCTTCGGCACGGGGATCTCTTCCTCGTGCAGCAGGTATTTCACCGTATAGCTATTGGGATATTTCTTCAGCGATTGCTTTGTGATGTCTTTCGCATCACCATCGAAGACTATCTCGCCTCCAAGACGGCCTGCATCAGGTCCGACATCTATCAGATGGTCGGCAGCACGCATGATATCCTCATCATGTTCCACCACGACAACGGTATTGCCTAATGACTGGAGTTCCTTCAGCACATGGATCAGTCGCTGGGTATCGCGTGAATGGAGGCCGATACTTGGTTCATCGAGGATATAGAGCGATCCTACGAGACTGCTTCCAAGACTGGTGCAGAGATTGATGCGCTGGCTCTCACCGCCAGAGAGGGAATTGGAAAGACGGTTGAGTGTCAGATAGCCCAACCCTACATCCAGGAGGAACTGCAGACGGCTCGTGATTTCTGTGAGCAGTCGCTTGCCTACCTCCATATCGTGCGCGTTGAGTTCCAGTTTGTCGAACCATTCCTTGAGTCTTACGACTGGCATCTGAACCAGGTCCGTAATACTCCTCCCTCCGATCTTCACATACTCGGCTTCTGGCTTCAGACGGGTACCGTGACATTTCGGACAGTTCGTCTTACCTCTATAGCGCGCCAGCATCACACGATACTGGATCTTATACTGATTCTCCTTCAGCATCTGGAAGAACTGATCGATACACGGTTTCTCCTTCGCACCTTTATCCGAAGGCAGCCCGTGCCAAAGCCAGTCTTTCTGACGCTGGGTAAGATTCATATAGGGTTCGAAGATGGGGAAGTCGTCGTTAGCTGCGTGACGGATGAACCATTGCTGCCATTCCTTCATCTTTTCCCCGTGCCAGCAGACGACACAGCCATCGTAGACGGAGAGCGTCGTATTGGGGATTACCAGTTTCTCGTCAATGCCGATGATTCGGCCGAAGCCTTGACATTCTGGACAGGCTCCAGCGGGAGAATTGAAGGAGAACATCTGGTCGCTGGGTTCTTCAAACGTCATCCCGTCGGCCTCGAAGTGCATCGAGAAATCGTAGAAGATAGTTGGCGGGAACAACAGGCGCAATTCTCCACGCCCCTCGAAGAAGGCTGTCTCAGCAGAATCCACCAGACGGGCGATCGCGTCCTTCGAGTCGTCTACCGACAGACGGTCGATGACAAGGAAAGCGTCCCCCTGTCCACCTCCAAAGGGAGAGGGGATTTGTCCATTGACAAGTTGCTCCAGATAGTCGTCGATTCTGATAAAATCAGAATTGGCAAATAACCTCACATAGCCTTGCTGCACGTACATCTTCAGTTGCTGCTCAAGCGTACGTCCCTCAGCCAGATGGATGGGAGCCATGATGACGAACCGCGTTCCCTTCGAGAACTCCATCACCTTCTGCACCACGTCCTCAGTAGAGTGCTTCTTTACCTCTTCACCGCTGATGGGTGAATACGTTCTGCCGATGCGGGCATAGAGCAGTCGTAGATATTCGTAAATCTCCGTCGAAGTGCCAACCGTAGAACGGGGATTGCGGGAGATTACCTTTTGTTCGATAGCGATTGCGGGAGGAATACCTCGGATAAAGTCACACTCGGGCTTATTCATCCTACCCAGGAACTGGCGGGCATAGCTCGAGAGACTTTCTACATAACGGCGTTGGCCTTCGGCATAGAGTGTGTCGAAAGCTAAAGAAGATTTGCCGGAGCCACTGACTCCGGCAATAACTGTAAATGTGTTCCGGGGAATCTTGACGTCTATACTCTTAAGGTTATTGACGCGCGCCCCCTTAATCTCTATCGAATCGTTCAATGCTTATAATATTGATTTAACAGCCTCGAGCATGCCTACGCTCTGGATGAGGTCGAGATCCTGCTTCACCATGTTGTTCAGACCAGGAATCTTGTTCAGGTCCTCCTGCCAGATGAACTCAGCACCGAGCACGCCGTCGGCCACCTTCTTGGTGTCGCCAGTAGCCCACAGATCCTTCAGCAGATCCATGATCTTCTGGTCGTCGTTGGGCACGATTTCCACACCGTCCTCACGCTTGCCACCCTTGTAGTAGGTGATGATGGCTGCCAGTCCGAATACGAGTCCCTTAGGCAACTCGCCCTTGCGCTCCAGATAGGTCTTCACACCGGGCAGGTCGCGAGTCTGGAACTTCGGGAATGAGTTCAGCATGATGCTCGTAACCTGATGGTCTACGTAGGGGTTGTCGAAGCGCTCGAGCACGTCGCCGGCAAACTTCTCCAGCTCCTCCATCGGCAGGTCGAGCGTCTGCATCAGCTCGTCAAACTGTACCTTGTGGATATATTGTGAGATGACGGGGTGGTTGCAGGCATCGCGCACGATGTTCACACCACTCAGGAAAGCCACAGGTGAGAGTACGGTGTGCGGGCCGTTCAGCAAGGTCACCTTACGCTTGTGGTAAGGCTCCTCTGAAGGCACAAACAGCACGTGCAGTCCAGCCTTGTCTGCGGGGAACTCCTTGGCTACTTCCTTCGGAGCCTCGATTACCCAGAGATGGAAGGTCTCAGCCTGTACCACGAGGTTGTCGCGATAAGAGATCTTCTCCTGAATCTCAGCAATCTCCTTGCGGGGGAAGCCCGGTACGATACGGTCTACGAGCGTAGCATAGACACCGCATGCCTCTTCGAACCATTTCTTGAAGTCGGCACCGAGGTTCCAGAGTTCGATATACTTATAGATGCAGTCCTTCAGCACGTGGCCATTCAGGAAGATAAGTTCGCAAGGGAAGATGATCAGACCCTTTGAGGGGTCGCCGTTGAACGTCTGATAACGGCGATAGAGCAGCTGCACGAGTTTACCGGGATATGATGAAGCGGGAGCGTCCTCAAGTTTGCAAGTGGGGTCGAAGGCGATACCGGCCTCTGTCGTGTTAGAGATGACGAAACGAATCTCGGGCTGATCGGCCAGTGCCATGAAAGCAGCGTTCTGAGTATAGGGGTTCAGTGCGCGGCTGATGACGTCGATGCGCTCCAGCGTGTTGACGGGCTTGCCGTTCTCACGACCTTGCAGGTTCACGTGATACAGACAGTCCTGGGCATTGAGCCAGTCTACCATACCTTTCTCAATAGGCTGTACAACAACAACGCTTCCGTTGAAGTCTGTCTTCTGGTCCATATTCCAGATAATCCAATCTACAAATGCACGGAGGAAGTTACCTTCACCGAACTGAATCACCTTTTCAGGCATCACGCTCTTAGGAGCAAACTGTTTGTTTAGTGGTTTCATTTTTAAATATTGTTTTAATTGTTCAGTACTTATTGGCTGCAAAGATAGGGAAATTTCCCGAAACTTCCAAATCTTTTAATACATATAACGTTAAAAATCCACGAAAACCTTTGCGAAAGATTCTCGTGGATACCAAAAACAAAAAATCCCCCCGCCGCAGCAGGGGAAAATTGTCGGGTGTGGTTTATCTTGCTGACACGTATTTGTGGAGCGTCTTGCGAACGGCACCAGGGCCTGCATAGAGTTCCTTCACGTAACCCTCGATCTGTTCGCCAAGACCTGCCTCGTAAAGGTCGAGACCAAAGACGTCCTTACGTGAGTACAGTTGCTTCAACGGACTCCAGTCCTGATCTGCCTTGCCAATCTCCAGCGGAGCCACGATAGCCTGCAGTTCTGCAAGCATGGGGTCGGGTGATGGCTCAAATGGTGTGCCGTCGTCCTTGATACCCTTCAGATAACGGGCATAGCCTGCCAGCGTGAGAGGGATCAGTACGAGGTTCGACATGTCAAGTCCGCGGGCAATATACTTCTTCAGCGTCTCACCGAAACGGATGGGGAGCTTCTGTGAGGTGTCGCAGGCAATACGCTGCGGGGCATCAGGCATGAACGGGTTCGGCAGACGACGATTGATCACGGCACCGATGAACTCATAGGGATTCAGCACACCGGGATCCGTTACCACTGGCATTGCCTCAATATAGCCGATCTTCTGGATGAAAGGACGCAGATCCTCATCAGCCATTTCTGCACTAATGAGCGTATAGCCCAGCATACAGCCATAGATACTCATAGCGGTATGCAGCGGATTCAGACAAGTGGTCACCTTCATCGTCTCTACTTTGTCTACTGTCTCGCGGGTGGTATAGAGGGCACCGCCCAGGTCGAGTGGGGGACGTCCGTTGGTATAGTTGTCCTCGATGACGAGATATTGTACTTCCTCGGCATTCACGAAGGGAGCCGTGAAGGTGTGCTTCTCAGTCTCGATATAGTCGTTGTCCTCGAAGCCGTCGGCAGCCAGCATCTCCTTCACTTTCTCATGCGGACGCGGGGTAATCTTGTCGATCATCGACCAGGGGAAGGTAATCTTCTTCTCGTCCTTCAGATAGGCAAGGAATGCCTCTGGCACCAATCCGTCTTTCACCCAGCGCTCTGCATAGGCGAAGACACCTGCCTTTACCTTGTCGCCATTATGCGAGCAGTTGTCCATACTTTGAACGGTCAATGGCAGCTGTCCGGCGTTGAAGCGCTCAAGGAGCAGGGCACAAACCTTACCCATGGCGAAGACGGGTTTCAGACCGCGTGCCAGGTCGGCCTCGTTATAGCTATAGCCTTTCTCAGTGATGGTAAACGAGATCATCTGCAGCGAGGGATTCTTGAAGATTTCCACGAGGCGGTTCCAGTCTTCGAACTGTGGATCAGCCTTCAGAGCCTCAGTCACACTGGCGATGACCTTCTTCTCGATGGTACCTGTCGACTGGAGTGATACCAGCAGCGAGAGATTATTATAAGGTGTATAGGCCTTGTCGACTACCTCGAAGTCGAAGGTCTCGGCTACGATGACGCCACGATCATATTTGCCGGTGTTCAAGGCGTCGTTCAAGATGGCAGCGGGGAAGGCGCGGAAGATGTTACCGCCTCCGAAGTGTACCCATGTGGGTTCCTTGGCTGTCTTTTCGCGCAAGGCCTTGATGTCAAACTTGGGAAGTTCATATCCTTTGGCTTCCCACTCTGCGGAATTGAACTGTCCGCTCAGTATGTCATTTAATCTCATAGTCTGTATTAATCAAAGAATCCTGGTTGTTTGTATTTAATGCCTAATTCGCGATCGACGGTGGCGAGGATACCCTGCACCTGCCCGAGGGCGAACATACGGCCAAGGAGCGTATAACCTGCATTATGCCCGTGCGACGACTCGTCCATGATACCACCAGGCACGTCGGTGAAGGTCATACCGTGATCCACACGCATCGGCAACTGGGGATTCACCTGCTCAAAGATACGGCAGAGCTCGATGAGATCAGCACGTCCTCCGAGGTGAGAAGCCTCCGTGAAGTCACCGTTGGGGAAGATGTGACATGAACGCAGGTGAACGAAATGGGTACGCGAGGCAAACTTCTTTGCCAGCTCTACCACATTATTATATGCACCTGCAGAGAGACTGCCTGCACAGAAGGTCAGCCCATTGTGCTTGTTGGGTACGGCATCAAGGAACCACTGGATATCCTCCTCGGTACGTACGATACGCGGCAGACCCAGAATCTCGATAGGGGGATCGTCGGGGTGTACGCACATGTTCATGCCATATTCCTCACAGGTAGGCATAATGGCCTCGAGGAAGTATTTCATATTAGCACGGAGCTGAGCCTTGTCGATACCTTTGTATAGGTCGAGGAAGTCACGGAACTTCTGGATGGGAGCCTCGTCGTTCTCACTGAAATTTCCAGACACAAAACCCTGTGTCTTGATGATGATCGTCTCTACGAGCTGATGATCCTTCTCGGGTGTCATCGTCTTTGCCAGTTCGTCGCACTCTGCCAGTACGTTACGACCTTCGCCCCATCCCTCTGGGAACTTGAACTTGGCCCATTCCTCACGGGCACCTTCGCGCTTTAGGATATAGATGTCGAAGTAGGCAAACTCGGCATAGTTGAAGTACAGGTTCGTGGCACCGTTTGGATTGTCGTGGAACAGATCTGTACGCGCCCAGTCGAGTACAGGCATGAAGTTGTAGCAGATGCAGTGGATGCCTTCTGCCGAGAGGTTACGCAGGCTCTCCTTATAGACCTCGATCTGGTGGTCTCTGTCAGGACCGCCGTATTTGATGGTCTCTACCACAGGCAGCGACTCAACGACGCTCCAGCGCATGCCGTAGCTCTCAATGTACTCACGCAGATCGCGGATTTTCTCACGGGTCCAGACCTCTCCAAGAGGCACGTCGTGCAGGGCTGTAACGATACCCTCAACACCGATTTGTTTTAGTTGGGCAAGTGTTATCTTGTCTTTCTTGCCAAACCATCTCCATGTTCTTTCCATATACAGTTTGTTAATTGTTAGATTGATGGTGCAAAAGTAGTGAATATTTTGCAAAGGAACTTGCTTTTTTCGCTCAAATATTTGCTTATTTGTATTTTCGATGCGATTTTCCGATGATTAGCTGTCGGAAATCTATCTGACGGCGCTCCCGGATATCATTTCCTCGACTCTGCATAGCCTGACTCTCGTTGCCATAGCGATCCGTTACGGTGACGGCATAGTGCAGACTGCGACCCTTATGGGGTACGTTCAGCGACTGCCCTCTGTATCGGGCACAGATCAGGTTGCGGGCATCGTTCACGTCGACGGGATAGGTATCCGAGGCATAGACATTATATAATAGGTAGTCGGCTCCGGAATTGTCTCTTGCACCGCCCCAGTTCAGAATGTCGGCCGTCATGCCGCGCTTCACGTTGAGGGTTTTCAGGGGTTGGGGGCCGCGTTTACCCATCCACGTCATGGGTGGGATAAGGGCTGGAGAGGCGTTAAAGTCTTTCGTGAAGGTATATACCCCTTTTGTATTGTCAGTGAAGAACTTAGAACGGAAGAAGGTGATGCCAAGTCCCTCCTCGCGCAAGACGTTCATCTCACGGCGAATCACATCGAGGCCCCAGTTGCGCTCTTTGGGATGCAACATGTAGACAGCCAGGCCGGGAGCCACCATCCTGCCATAGCTGTGCTGCTTCCAGTCTGCCACGAAGGGGTAGAAGTTGTTCCCCTGGAAATACATCATAGGGAACAGTGCGTCCATAATGCCTTCGCGCAACCATCCTTGGGCATCCTGACAGACGGCTGTATAGGCGTTCCATCCCCCGCTGCGGTAACGGGCTAGGTCATCGAACTTGCCCACGGGTGAACAAGAGAGTTTTACCCATGGCTTTTCTGCCTTTATTGCACGGTGAATTTTGCGGACAATGTCGGTGATATTCCTGCGACCTTCCGCACGACTGACTTTCAGCTTCCACGTCTCGGGGTAACGGATATAGTCGAGGTGGATACCGTCGACATCGTAGCGACGCGTCACGTCGCGGCAGAACTGGGCCAGATAGTCACCGGTAAATCCTTGCTCTGGATCCATATAGCCTTCTTCGCCCACCTTCTTGATAAGTTTCGGATAGCGTGCACGTATCTTCTTGCACCCGTCAGTATGCCATTTCCCTACGGGGATGGTGACAATCCATGCGTGGCACTCCATCCCGCGCTTATGACACTCGTCGATGCAGAACTGCAGGGCATCATAGCCTGGGTTTTGGCCCGCCGTACCCGTCATACAGACATCCCAGGGCTCCATCGTAGAAGGGAAGATGGTACTGGCTCTGACACGTGCCTGTACAAGTACAGTATTTATATTGGCACGTTGCAGTTGGTTGAGGATGTCGATGAGTTCCTGTTTCTGTCGATAGGCGGAGTGAGATCGGGGCCAGTCCAGATTCTGGATTGTTGTCAGCCATACGGCACGGATCTCATGTTTGGGTGTCTGTGCTGAAGTGTTCGTGACGAACATAAACAGCAGAATAATGCGTATAAAAGTTCTCAAAATGTTGCTCTTTATTAAAATTTGCTGCAAAGTTACTGTTTTTTTTCCATATCTCAAATAAAAACACTACTTTTGCAGAAAAATAGACGTACATTCGCAATAATTTATTAAAACTAGTTATAAGATGATTTCATTTCTTTTGAGCCTTTTGGCTCTGGTAATAGGTTATCTTCTGTACGGACGCTTTGTGGAAAAGGTGTTCGGACCGGATGACCGTGTGACGCCTGCCGTAGCCAAGGCCGACGGCTTGGACTACATTGTACTTCCTGACTGGAAGATCTTCATGATTCAGTTTCTGAACATTGCGGGAACGGGTCCCATCTTCGGTGCCATCATGGGCGCGAAGTTCGGTCCTGTGGCGTATCTGTGGATTGTCTTCGGCTGCATCTTCGCCGGTGCCGTACACGACTATCTGACGGGTATGCTCTCCATGCGTCACGACGGAGCCAGTCTGCCGAATCTGGTTGGCAACTATCTTGGCAACACCACTAAGAGCGTGATGCTCGTGTTCACGGTGCTCTTGTTGATCATGGTGGGAACGGTGTTCGTGTATTCGCCGGCAGAGATCCTGCACGCTATTAGTGGCGACACGATGATGTGGGTGACTATTATCTTCTTATACTATATCATCGCCACGATGCTGCCTATCGATAAGATCATCGGCAAGGTGTATCCGCTGTTTGCCTTCTCGCTGCTGTTCATGGCAGGTGCGCTGATGGTATGGCTCTTCTTGCACTGGCCCACCATCCCTGAGGTCTGGACGAACCTCTACAACATGGGTACGGCCACGCATCCCGACAAGTTCGCCGACAGCATATTCCCGGCTCTGTTCATCACCATTGCCTGTGGTGCTATTTCCGGTTTCCACGGTACACAGAGTCCGCTGATGGCGCGTTGCGTGAAGAGTGAAAAGATGGGCCGCCCCATTTTCTATGGTGCAATGATTACGGAAGGTATCGTGGCACTGATCTGGGCGTCGGTGGCATCCTGGTTCTTCTATGGCAACCCGGCACCAGGCTATGATCTGATAGAGGGTGCCACGAAAGGCTTCCAGACTTCTGCGCCGGCAGTGGTGAATCTCGTCTGTAACGAATGGCTGGGTGTGGCTGGTGCCGTGCTGGCCATGCTGGGTGTGGTGGCAGCCCCCATCACGTCGGGTGATACGGCTTTCCGTTCTGCCCGTCTGATTGTGGCCGAGTGGCTGAAGCTCGACCAGCGCCCCATTCCGAAGCGTCTCCTCATCTGCGTGCCGCTCTTTGGTATTTCTATCGGTATGCTCTTCTGGCAGATAGAGAATCCTGACGGTTTCAACACGATCTGGCAGTATTTCGGCTTCTCGAATCAGGCTCTCAGCGTGTTTACCCTTTGGGCCGCCACCGTCTATCTTGTACGTGAGAAGAAGGCTTTCTGGATTGCACTGATCCCCGCGCTCTTCATGACGACGGTCTGCGCCACGTTCTTCTTTGTCTCGAAGCAGGTGCTCCATCTCCCGGAGTCGGTGGGCTATCCGCTCGGCGGTCTTTGCCTGATCGTCGCTATCGTGTGGTTCTGCCTCTGGTATAGGAAAGAAACAAAACAACAATAATCTTAATCAACAGCAATTATGAAGAAAGTATTTATGTCAATGATCGCCCTGATGATGGCGATGAGTGTTAACGCACAGAAGTATCTCAACGAGGGTACGACGCCATTCTCAAAGGGCAAGACCTATGTCGGTGCTTCACTTTCAGGAACTGATCTCAGCTACAACGGCATCACTGAGGGTCATCTGGGCATTCAGGGTAAGGTTGGTTATTTCTTTGCCGACAACCTGATGGGAACTGCACAGCTGGGCTATGAGAATACCGTTAAGAAAGCAGGCCGCTCTGCCACTTTCTCTTTGGCTGGCGGTGGCCGTTACTATATCCAGCAGAATGGTCTCTATCTGGGCGCTTCGCTCATCTATAAGCACTTTAATAAAAGTGATGATTTCCTGCCGAGCGTACAAGTGGGCTACTCATTCTTCATCAACCGCACGGTGACCATCGAGCCCGAGCTCTATTACGAGCAGTCGTTTAAGAACCACAAGGATTACAGCACCGTAGGCCTTCGTATTGGTATCGGTGTCTATCTTTTCAAGGATACATATAAGAATATCGTAAAATAATTGGCTTATGTTAAGTGTAGACGAACTGGTAGACAGACTCATTGATCTGTCATTTGCCGAGGATATCGGCGACGGAGACCATACCACGTTGTGTTGTATTCCTGAGGATGCAATGGGCAAATCGCATCTGCTTATCAAGGAAGACGGCATCCTCGCCGGTGTGGAGATTGCCAAGGAAGTGTTCCGCCGCTTCGACCCCACCATGCAGGTGGAGGTGCTCATGGGCGACGGTACCCGTGTGAAGAAAGGCGACATCGCCATGATTGTCACCGGAAAGGTGCGCTCGCTGTTACAGACGGAGCGCCTCATGCTGAACATCATGCAGCGCATGAGCGGTATCGCCACGATGACAGATAAATATGTACAGCGCCTGAAGGGTACCAATACCCGTGTGCTCGATACCCGTAAGACGACACCGGGCATGCGCATGCTCGAGAAGCAGGCTGTGAAGATCGGCGGTGGCTGCAACCATCGCATCGGACTTTTCGACATGATCCTGCTCAAGGATAACCACGTCGACTTCGCCGGAGGCATCGTCAATGCCATCGACCGCTGCCATAAGTATCTGAAGGAGAAAGGACTCGACTTGAAGATCGAGATCGAGGTACGTTCCTTCGACGAGCTGCAGCAGGTGCTCGATCATGGCGGTGTGGATCGTATCATGCTCGACAACTTCAGCGTGCCCGATACGAAGAAGGCTGTCGATCTCATTGCCCATCGTTACGAGACGGAATCTTCTGGCGGCATCACCTTCGATACCATCCGCGACTACGCCGAGCAGGGTGTCGACTTTGTGTCCGTAGGTGCGCTCACGCACTCTGTGAAGGGGCTTGATATGTCGTTCAAGGCATGCTGACCATCCTGCTGGGACTCCTGCTAAGTATCTATCACCCGCCAGTGAGCTATGAGATGTCATTGGCGGGTAATTTTGGTGAACCCCGCCCCAATCATTTTCACGGTGGTATTGATGTGAAGACGGATGGGGTGGAGGGTAAGCCGATCTATGCCATCGGCGACGGCTATGTCAGTCGTGTCACGATGTCGAAGAGCGGTTTCGGCAATGCGGTCTACGTCACTCATCCCGAGGGCTATACCAGCATCTACTGCCATCTCCGCTCGTTCTCCCCGCGTATTCAGAAGGCGATGCGCCGCTATCAGTACACCCACGAGACCAGTGAGGGCGATGCGCGCTTCTCGCCCTTGGAGTGTCCTGTGTCTCAAGGGCAGCTCATCGCCCTAAGCGGTAATACAGGCAACAGCTCTGGCCCGCATCTGCATCTTGAGATCCACGACACCGAGTCGTGGAACATGCTGGATCCCTGCGACTTCATCGGCGACTTCATCAGCGACTCCGTACCTCCTCGGGTCCATGGGTTGATGGTGTATCCGCAGGCAGGGCAGGGGGTCTTCTGCGGCTCTGCTGCCAAACAGGCGTTTACGGTCAATGGCAACAGTCTCTCGCGTCCTTTGAAAGCTTGGGGCAAGGTCGGTTTCGCCCTTTGGGCTGATGATTACATGCAAGGGTCGGCCAATCATTTTGGCATCCGCGAGACGATCCTTACGGTCGATAGTCAGGAGGTGTTCCGTGCTGTTGTGGATAATATCCCTACGTCGAGTAACCGCCTTGTGAATGCCTGGGGTGATTATGACCAGTGGCGCAAGAACCGTACGTGGTACATGAAGTCGTTTGTCGAGCCGGGCAACACACTGAACATCCTCCGTGCCGTCAATCGCGGCATCATCGATTTCTCTGAGCAACGCGACTACCACTTGGTCTATACCCTGCGCGACTTCAAGGGCAATGAGAGCCGTTTCGCCTTCACCGTTCGTGGAGAGCAGGCCGAGATGCCTCAGCCGGAAGCCTCCGATCTGCGACTCTTCCGCTGGAACCAGACGAATACCTATTCCGCCCCGGGCGTCCAGTTGGTAGTGCCTTACGGTCTGCTGCCCTACGATCAGCGTATCCGTCCCGCCGTGACGCCTCGTAACGGCGCCCTCTCCGACAGTTACAGGTTCACCCCCGTGTCGTGTCCCCTCATCACCGATGGCGAGCTGATGCTCTATGCCTATCCTGAGCGGGTGGATCCCGATGCCGTGGTACGTCCTGAGATCGATCCCGAGAAATATTACGCCACTGCCGAAGGCCGCTATGTCTCTGGCGAATACCGTGATGGTTGGATGCATGTCCCTGTACGCGACCTTGGACATACCTTTGCACTGGCCTACGATGATGTCGCTCCCTCGATTGAGGTGGTGAGCGATGCAGACGGTCGCCTGGTGCTCAGTCTTACCGACGGACAGAGTGGGGTAGCCTCCTGGCGCGGCACCCTCGACGGGCAGTTCCTCGTGTTCGATGTAGTCGAGAAGTCCTCGCGGGTGGTCTGTGTCCTCGACGAGTCTCCGCTGCGTCCTACGGGCAAGGCGCGCCGTCTGGCATTCTCTTGCACCGACCATTGCAACAATACCAAAACGATTGAAACATCTATTATATATTAAAAAGGTATGAAAAAACAATTGATTCTATCCGCCATGCTCGTTGCCGCTACGGCAGCAATGGCATGCACTAATTTCATCGTTGGCAAGAAAGCCAGCGCCGACGGCTCCGTGTTCGTCACCTACAATGCCGACTCCTACGGTGCCTTCATGCCCCTCTACCACTATCCGGCCGCTACTCATCAGCCCGGTGAGATGCGCAAGATTGTCGAGTGGGACACCAACAAGCCTCTGGGCGAGATTGCCGAGGCACCTCAGACGTGGAATGTCATCGGCAACTCCAACGAGTGGCAGGTCACCATCGGTGAGACCACCTTCGGCGGGCGCGAGGAGATGGCAGACTCTACAGGTATCATCGACTACGGTTCGCTGATCTACATTGCCCTGCAACGTTCAAAGACGGCCCGCGAAGCCCTGCAGGTGATGACATCGCTCGTTGCCGAGTATGGCTATTGTTCCGAGGGTGAGACTTTTTCGGTTGCCGACAAGGACGAGGCCTGGATGCTCGAGATGATGGGCTGCGGCCCTGACCGCTCGAAGGAGGCCGGGCGCACCGTCTGGGTAGCCGTCCGCATCCCCGACAATGCCATCGCCGCCCACGCTAACCAGAGCCGCATCACGAAGTTCCTTGACGGCCGCTACGTGAAGGTCAGCATGAAGGATCTGCTGAATCCCAAGGCCATGGCCAAGGCTGAGCGTAGTCTTCAGAAGTCTAAGGCCCAGAGTCTGATGGTCTGCTCCGACAATGTCGTCAGCTATGCACGCTCCATGGGCTGGTTTGAGGGTAAGGATGTCGACTTCAGCTATAATGCCGCCTATGCCAAGCCCGACTTCTCCGGTCGCCGCTACTGCGAGGCCCGCGTGTGGAGCTTCTTCAATCGCTTTGCCGACGACTTCTCCGAGTATGTACCATACGCTGCCGGTATCGAGCAGAATGCCAAGGAGATGCCCCTTTGGATCATCCCCAACAAACTGCTGACGCTGCAGGATCTGCGCGATGCCATGCGCGACCACTACGAAGGCACGCCCTTCGCACTCGACAGTGATATCGGCGGCGGTATCTTCCAGATGCCTTATCGCCCGTCGCCGCTCTCTTATAAGATCGACGACGTAGAGTACTTCAACGAACGCCCCATCTCCACCCAGCAGACTGCCTGGAGCTTCATCTCCCAGATGCGTTCCAGTCTGCCCCGTGAGATCGGAGCCTGCTTCTGGTTTGGCAACGACGACGGTAACATGGTAGCTTACACCCCGATGTATTCCTGCATGACGCGCCGTCCTAAGTGCTTCAGTGGCGAAGGAGCTGATGATGTCACCTTCTCGATGGACAATGCCTATTGGGTGTGCAACTGGGTCAGCAACATGGTCTATCCACGCTACTCGATGATGTTCCCCACGCTGAAGCAGGTACGCGATTCGCTCGATGCCTCTTACGACCGCCAGCAGCCCGATGTGGAGAAAATGGCCCTGGCGCTGAACACCCATGAGGAACGCGTCAAATTCCTCACCAGCTACAGTTGCGAGAAGGGCGATGAGATGATTGCCCGCTGGCAGCGGCTCGCCTTCTTCCTCATCGTGAAGTACAACGACATCGTGGAGAAGCCCACCGACGAGAACGGCACCTTCCTCCGTACCCCTTACGGCGGCGGCAAGCGCGTGGTGCGTCCAGGCTTCCCCGAGGCTTACTCCCGTCATCTCATCAACGAGACTGGCTCGAAGTTCCTCGTCCCTAAGGCAGAGAAGAAATAGTTTCAACGTATCTTAATATAGTGTGTTTTAATAAAAATCAAGACAATGAAAAAGTTGAGAGGCAGGTTCCAAGAATATCCGAGGTATGGTCGAATTTGGTTTTGGTGAGCAGGGTGTAGGTGCCCTCGCAGGTCTGAAGTTCAAGTTCTAAAGCACCAGCGTATCCATCAGATATACGATGGCACAACAGATGGCCGCAACGGGGAATAGCCCCATGCCGCGCCATGCAGCTACGATGCCGGCAATCAGGGCCACAGTGCCCGAGATTGGCGACATCGTTGTTTGTATGATACTCGGGAAGGTCATCACCGCCAGCGTCACGTAAGGCACATAATAGAGGAAGCTGCGCAGAAACCGGTTGGTGATCTGTCCTTTGATCAGCAGCATCGGCACCACGCGGATCAGGTTCGTGGTGAAGATGCCCAGCAGGATACATACGATGATACTATGCCTGTCCATCAGCGTCCTCCATTTTAATGGGTTTCCACCAGGCCACGACGGCCGATATCACCACCGTCAGCACGATTGTCCGCGTGCCGCTGCTCCAGCTGCTTACCACTGGCGCCACGCTGCAGGCACCACTCAGCACGAAACTCGCTACAATGGCATAGAGCACATAGCGGTCATTGCGCGCCGGGGGCATGATGATGGCGAGAAACATGCCGTAGAGCGCCACGCTGAGTGCCGCCACGATGGCAGTAGGCAGCATGCCCCCGGCCACGATGCCTGCCGCACAGCCCGAAGCCCAGAGCAGCGTAGAGATGAGTGCTGCGGAATAGGTATAGGCAGGCGGACAGTATCTCTCCCGTGCGATGGAGATGCCGAAGATCTCGTCGGTGACACAGCAGGCCATCAGCACGCGGTGCAGCCACGAAGTGCCCGGGGCAATCTTCTGCGACAGCGCCGCACTCATCAGCATATACCGCAGGTTGGTCACCAGACACATCGCCACGATCTCCACATAAGCCGCCTGCGCCGCCACGAGCGTGTACACCCCATACTCGCCAGCCGACGCACGGGTAAAGAAGCTGCTCACGAATCCGATGGCAGCCGTCAGTCCCGCCTGCTTGGCAATAATCCCCAACGAGAAAGCCACGGCGAAATACCCCATGGCGATGGGTATCCCGTCTCTCAGCCCTTGAATAATATCATTCCGTCGTGCCATCACTTCATCAATTCAGCCTGCAAAAATACAAATAAAAACCGACACTGCCGTCAAAAAGACAAAAAACTTTGTTTCGTGGCCTGTCCCAGCGACTATCTTATGACTAACATACATTACAAATCAGGTCAACCGTATTAAAAAAAGCTAAAACAGGAATAAAAAAACAAGGAATAATTAGTTTGTTATTCTAAAAATAGCTATCTTTGCATCATGATTACGGATTTAGAACATATTGGTAATATTCCTGTCAGCACATCGGCTGTA
>Ga0247611_10001864_pt1 | contig 36289 bp, 39 predicted proteins | sample 177DNAGHGhighgp2_FD_192422 | JGI IMG/M metagenome (GOLD analysis project Ga0247611, IMG submission 192422) | Sheep rumen microbial communities from Palmerston North, Manawatu-Wanganui, New Zealand - 1770 DNA GHGhigh gp2 | ecosystem: Host-associated > Mammals > Digestive system > Stomach > Rumen... | reverse complement strand
ATATCAAAGTATCTGATGTGATTCTTTTGATTTTTTCATTAACTCTCATAACATCATCCTCCTAGATTAATTTTATCAAATTTTGTATAACTTGACTTTATCTAGTTTTTATTATAAGAGTCTTTCATGACACAATTATAAAATAAAACATACAAAACTTACACATACCAATGGTTGAGCCTTAATATATCCTTAATAAACTTAAAAAAATTTGAATAAACACAAACTACCAAACAAATGGTATTAATCTGTATTTTACTTTCTTTTTATATTCCTTATATCCATTTAATTCCTTTTCTAATACTTTTTCCTCATTACTGATTCTTTTAGAAATAATAAAAGGATAAATTAAAAAAATAACAAATGAAAAAATTGAACCCAATATTAAAGGCATTGTTAAAAATAAAATAATAGTAACTGCATACATTGGATGTCTTACAATTCCATATAAACCTGTATAAATTACTTTTTGATTATCCTGAACCTCAATAGTACGAGAAAGATAAATATTTTCCCTTAATACCTCCGCATATAATATATACGCTATTATAAACAAAAACGAAGAAACAAAAACCACTACATTAGGTATTTCAATCCACTTATATCTATAATTTAATCCAGAAATAATAAAACCAAATAAAAACATTAAACCACTAAATAACAAAACAAATTTTTGTTCATTTTCCTTCTCCCTAGCATTTAATCTCTTTCTTAATAATTCCGGATTTTTAATCATTAAAACAATTCCCGCTATAAACATTGGAACAAACAATAATCCCATAAATAACCATCCATTCCAATAATCAAAAGAATTAGCAGGAATAAATAACAAAGTACCAATAATAAATACTCCTAATATATATTTGAATAACGCTTGAAAAAACAATTTAATATTCATATCATCACCAATACCTTAAATTTATACTTTTCTCTAATTATATAACAAAAAGGACAATTTTAAAATAATTGTCCTTAAACAAATTCATAAAATGAATTATCACTTATATAAACCCTATGCTTACATCTATAAAATACTATTAATTCTTACCACAACACTGCTTATATTTCTTGCCCAATCCACATGGACTTGGATACTGAGTATTATTGGTATTATTAGTATTATTGTTACTATTAGTATTCTCAAGTTTTGTGGTAAATTTCAAATTTAGTATTTATAGTAGTATTAGTACTATTAGTATTATTAAATATTTATATTCGGATGGCAAATCGCTGACAATGTCATCTTTGAATCAACAAATATTGTGTCTTTTCTATGTTAATATTGTTACATAGATGCAAAAAAGAGTTAAATGTATTAATAATTCATTTGTAGAAATTGTAATATATTGCTAACTATTACTAAAAACTTTTTTATAATTAATGATAAATGCAATTATAATAATTAATAAATTTATTCCCAATATAATTTCTGATTCTGTTGTTATTTCAATTTGTTTTATATCATTCAATAATAAATATAATTGTTCAGAAAAAATAAATTTTGCAACATTTCTTATGGAATCATTAAAATTAGAAAGCATAGGTAAAAAAGAGAATATCATCATAACTGGAACTGTAATTGATGTAGCCATCATTTGATTTTTACTAATTACCCCTATAGTAGCACCAACAATAATTGATATTATATGACCCAATAACATTACTAACATAAAATATAATAATTCTTGTCCCATATATCCACCTGATAATCCAATAACCAAAGAACCTAACATACATATAAATAGTATATATATTGCATTTCCTATTAAATATTCAAATGATTTTACATTTGACATTTGTAACACACGCAAAGTATTTTTTTCTTTTTCTTCAGATATTATTGAAGCAATACTTGTTAAAGGAGCCATTCCAATATACATAATTGCAAATAAATTAGCAAAGAAATGCTCTTGCATATTTGGAATATTTATAGCATTTTCCATAATTACAGTCATAATTGGAAATAATAAGAATTGTATTAATACAGTTTTATTTTTAAAGCTATCTTTCAACTGTTTCCATAGAATTGCTCTTATATGATTAATCATTTGTCAAACTCCTTTCCTGTTAATTCCATAAATATCGTTTCTAAATTAGGTTCAGTAGAATGAATTGTCTCAAGTTTATTGTTTATTATATATTCCTTTATTAGTTCAGCACTTTCTTCATTTATATTTAATTCAATATCTTCCCCGTTATTTAAATGTATTTTGAATTTCTTTTGGTGATTATATCTTCTACATATTTCTTTTGGGTTTCCATATTCTACTATATTTCCTTCATTTAATAAAGCAATATTGTCACATAGTTTTTCTGCTTCATACATATTGTGTGTTGTTAAAAATATAGTAGTTCCATTTTTCTTTTCTTCTAATATTATTTTATGAATTGCCTCTATCGTTGTAGGATCAAGTCCACTTGTTGGCTCATCTAAAAATAATATTTTAGGTTTTCTAATAATTGCTCTAGCAAAAGCTAGTCTATTTTTCATGCCCTTTGATAAATTTGAGACATTTGTTTTCTTTGCATCATATAATCCAACTTTTGTTAATATTTCATCAATATTTTTAAAATCATTTCCATCAACCATTTGATAAAATTTTAAATTATCATAACAATTTAATCTTTCATATAATCCAAAGTTATCCATCATGACACTAATCTTTTTGTAATCGTCAGCAGATAAATTATAGCTATCGTGTTCAAAAACTTTGCTGCTTCCATCACAACATCTTAATTGGCCAGTAATTATATTGATTAATGTTGTTTTTCCTGCTCCTGAAGGTCCAAGCAATCCAAATATCTCTCCTTCCTCAACAGAAAGATTTATATTATTTAGGACTATCTTATTATTAAATGAATGTTTTAAATTATTTAATACAATAGCTTTTTTCATTATAAACTCTCCTTTTTTAATCTTTCCAAAGCATCTTCCATTTTTTTGTTTTCTGTTTTTTCTTTAAGTGTTGTTATAATAATGCTTATTGCTGTACAAATTAAAAAACATACTATAAATTTTATCCATGGTAATGGCATTGTTACAGGAAACCACTTAAATATTGCAGCAAAAACACCAACAAAAATTATAACAATTCCAAACATAAAAACAGTTCTTATTGTTAATGATAATTTTTTTATTATAATATCTGTGAAAAATAACCACTTTGTTGCAGAAATAAAAATAGATAAAATTAAAAATTCAAACATTGTATTTATACTTAACCCTTTATTTCCTAATTGAAATATTGTTGAAACATCTTTAGCATTTTCTCCGAAAATGAAGCAAAATATTAATATATTAATTATAGAAATACTATATATAATTAATACATTTGCAAAAAAATCAAATATTGTTCTTTTCTTTAACATCTACATAACCCCCAATCTCTTCTTTATTTCATCTGCATATTGTCTTGATACAATTATTTGTTCATCATTTTTCATAGTTAAACGTAATTTTCTTTCTATATCATTTCTTATAGATTTAATATATTTAAGATGAACTAAACAAAATTTGCTAATCCTAATAAAACCACAATGACATAGTCTTTCTTCCATTTCATATAGCTTTAATTTTGATTCAAACATTTCATCTTCTGTATATACAAATGTTTTTCTTTCTAAAGCTTCTATATACGATATTTTATTTACATCTAATAAATAATTTTCATTATCTTTTATTACAAGCATCTGTTGATTAATAATTCTTAAAGTAGCTATTAAATTTTCTAACTCACTTGTTAATTTATTGCATTTTATATTTATTTCCGTTTCTTTTACATTATCATCTATATCTATTGTAATCTTCAATATTAGCACCTCCGTTATTAGTTTAGCATATAAATATTATTTTTCAATATTATATAACATAAGTTTCCTTTTTTGCTACATAAGTTTCCATATTAAACTCGCAAAAAAAGAAGTGTCATCCAATTTTTATGGATACACTCCTTATTTTTCAATACTTTTCAGCTATATTTTTATATTTTGGGTGACAACTTTGTTTTTGACACCTATTTTTTATTTCTTTAAAAGTCTTGAAATTAGCCATTTATGCGTTCTTTCGACAACATTGTTTATATTTCTTACCACTTCCACATGCGCAAAACATTTGTGGTTTTTGGGAGCTCTTTGGAGCATTTTGTGGCTCTTTTTTGCCCTTGAATGCACTTGAGAGCTTCCGACAGCACCCCAGAGTTTTACCGGAAGGTATCTAAATTAATTTTTTATTACTTTTTCGCAATTTTTTAGCATTATACAAATTTATTTAAAAAGCATAGTTCAACTATGCTTATTTTTTGTTTTTAAGTTACATTTTTGGCCCACTACTGTTATGCCCTTTTTGTTGTTCAAGAATAGCATCCAACTTTTTTGTAAATGCTTCTTTGTTTTTACTACAAAATTCATCCCATTTTTCATCAGTCGGTCCAAAATCTTTACCATATGGTGGAACACCTTCAATAACAATACTGTCATCAATAAATGGCATAGCTCTTACTAAATCTAAATTTGAGTGAATTTGTTCCTCTGAAAAAATTTCACATCGTAGCATCATTAAAGTACGATTAAATTTATCATTATTTCTCCCACAGCAATCATTATGTAACATATAAAGTTTAGAACCTCTTATATCTAAAGAATCACAAAGTAAAATATCCATAAAACTACGAGGATCATTCATCATTTGCATTATAACATTAAGAGCACCTGGATTTCCTTCACACATGGTCATTACCATATCCATTGTGCTCATGTCTGCTGTTAACTTTTCTTTTCCCATAAGTACATCTCCTTTTCGATATCATATATTATAACATATTTATTTGATTATTTACAAAAATACTGGAAAAAGGTATCTAAAAGGTATCTAAAGTGGGTTAGAGCATATAAACTCGTAATTTTTCAGCAAAGAAAAAACTCGCGTTTTTCCTTATTTCATCATGGTTTGCGAGTTTATTTGCCACAACATTGCTTATATTTTTTACCACTCCCACATGGCCTTTTGTATTGGAGATTTTGGGAGCATTTGGGAGCATTTTGTGGTTCTTTTTTGGCTATTGAATGCACTTGGTAGCCTCCGACAGCACCCGGGAATTTATTCTCAGGATATCTAAAAAGGTATCTAGAATACTTTTTTAACGATTTTTCACAATTTTTTAGCAAGCTCTATTTTCTTATAATTTATAACATAATATCGAAAGATTTCTATGCCTTTTATTCAACATTAACTCCTTTATTTAATTCTTTTTTACATAATATACTCATAATAAATATAATCATTATATATAATAAAGACGATAATATTGCCAAAACCTTAAATGCTTCTACATCAATATTAATTGTTGCTGTTTTAAATAATTCCATGATAGAAGAATCAAATAATCCATATACAAATACTAAGCCTAATATTAAACTTTGAGCTACCAAATAAGTAATAAATCCAAATAGTACTGAATACCCTATTTTCCCATTATTCATCTTGTTGCCTAAAATTATTCCAAGAAAACCACATTGAATAGCATTAAATACCTCTAAAAATATAATTATAATAGCCATTGTAATAAAGAATGAAGTACTCATATTTAAGCCAGTCGTAATAGTTTTTACATAATTAGTTATCGCTAACCAATTTTCTTTTGAATAGTATGCGATAAATAAACTTATTAAAATAACTATAAAACTTATAAAGAAAAATATTAATGTTTGTATAAACTTTGAATTATATAAATCATTTTTAGTAACAGGTAATGTATGTGTTAGATATGATTCATCTTTATATAATGAATCTCTAAATCTAACCCAACTTCTCATTATAGTATTTATTAAAGTATTTATTATCATTGCAAACATACATCCAACACTTATTTGTCCAATTATATTTATGATTACTGACTGTTCCATATTAAATAATATTCTAGTTGTTATAGCAAAGAATATAGATAGTATATAAAATATTGCCATATTCTTAATCATATATTTTAAATCATATTTTAATAATTTATTTAACATTTAAACATCCTCCTAAAGATTTCATCAATTGATGCTTTTTCTTTATTCCTAAGTTTATCCGCATCACTTTGCAATATAATTTTTCCTTTATCAATAAATATTACTTCATCTAAAATTCTTTCTATATCAGATATTAAATGTGTTGAGATAATCACACTAGCATTTTCATTAAAATTAGATAATATCGTATCTAATATATAATCTCTTGTTGCCGGATCAACTCCACCCAACGGTTCATCTAAAATATAGAGATCTGCTTTTCTTGCCATAACAAGTACTAATTGTACTTTTTCTTGCATACCTTTACTCATTTTAGAGAGATGTTCTTCAATATCTAAATCTAAATCTTTTAATAACTTCTTGGCCTTTTCAGCATCAAAATCTTTATAAAAATCTTTAAAATATTCAATTACCTCAGACACTTTCATTTGCTTATTTAAATATGTTCTTTCGGGTAAATAAGATACCACTTTTTTTGTTTCAACACCTATCTTTTTGCCCTTAATTAATATTTCTCCACTCGTAGGTGTTAGTAAATCATTTATAAGTTTTATTAATGTAGTTTTTCCTGCACCATTCTTTCCTAATAATCCTACTATCTTTCCACTAGAAATACTTAAATTAACATCTTTTAATATTTCTTTTGTGTTAAAAGATTTATTTAAGCTTTTAATCTCTAATAACTTCATATTACTCATCTATCCTTTCTAAATATTTTATAGAATCTGCCTTGCCCAAGCCAATTCTTTTCATACCATGAAAATAACTTTTTGCAAGAGTAATAGCATATTCATCTTTTAATTTTTCTATTAACTTTTCGTCTTTTGTAACATATTTACCATTAGTTCTTTCAGTGTATATGAGATTCATACTTTCAAGTTCTGCTAATGCCTTTTGCATTGTATTTGGATTAACCTTAAATGTATTTGCAAAATCTCTTACTGATGGTAGTTTTTCACCACATTTAAAAACTCCTGAAATAAGATATATTTTCATATATTCTAAAAGTTGAATATATATTGGAATATTGTTATCAAAAGTAAATTCCATGTTTTCACCTCACTGTATTACTTGATTAATACAATAATATTGTATAATATTCTTTTATTACTGTCAATAGGTTATGTTATGAATTGTAAAACAATTAAAAAAAGCATTCCCCATGTCACTTTGACAATGGACACAATTCTATATTATATAAAAGCAAAAATGCTTACAATACCTTATAAATAAAGGAAACATTGCATTTTAAAATCTTGCTAAAAAATTGCGAATTTACCATTAAAAAGGGTATCCAGATACCTTTTAGATACTCATCAGAAGGTATCCAAAAAGGTATCTAATGTATATTTCGAAGTTTTTGGAGTATAAAAAAAAAACCGTAATTACTGGGCTTTTACTACTTTCCACAACATTGTTTGTACTTTTTCCCGCTACCACATGGCTTTTTGTATTGGGTCTTTTGGGAGTGTCGTGGAAGCACTTGGCTCGTTAATTCGGCACTTGGTAGCTTCCGGGAGCACTCCGTAGCACTCGGCAAACCTAGCAGAACGTATCTAAAAACGTATCTAAAATTTACCATTGTTTAAGTTTTTACAATTTTTATGTAATTACTCTTTATATCCAATATAAATGGCATGTCCACACATATCGATAATTGATTGTTCTCCTGATGTTCTGTCTATTAAGCTGATAACTTTATCAAACATTTCCTTTTCTTCTATACCATAAAGTGAATCTTCTTTTTCATATCCGAAACCGCGAATTGATCTAATCATTACCTTATTAAATCCATTCTTTGAAAATAATTCTTCAATTTCTTTTGTTGATGGATAATATCCCTCTTGAAATCCTTTATCTGATGAGTTATTAAATTTACCAGATTCAAACACTTCCGATATATTATTTATATCAACTTGCTCTGGATGCCTAAAGTATCTATCTAATATTGCAATACTTCCAGATAAATATGGAATAAAACTTGCAAATGCTTTTCCACCTGGTTTCAGTACCCTATTAATTTCGGAAATACATTGTTCTCTTTCTGATTCCTCAAGTAAGTGATATAGAGGTCCAAATAATAATACAACATCAAATTGATTGTCATTATATATACTAAGGTCTGTTGCATTAACAACGTCACATGATATTAAATTTGTAGTATTTTCTTCATGCTTTTGAGATTTTGCTTGAGCAATTAAATCTTCAGATAAATCAGATAAATATACTTTATAGCCTTTATTTGCTAATGGAAAGGAATAAACTCCAGCCCCGCCGCCTAAATCTAAAATTATTCCATTATCTGGTAAATTCTTTTCTAATATTTTCATTGTCATATCATATTCTAATTTTCCACTATTGTCATTTTGTAATCTATTTTTTTCATCAAAGTTCTTATAATAGTTCTTAACTTTATCAAAATTCGTCATATTATCATCTCCTATTCATTTTTTACCATTAGTTTATATTCTTCCAAAATGATACTGTACTTAAATCTTTTCCACATAAATTGACTTCTTGTATTATTTTTTTATAATTATCTGAATTAGTCCTTTTCATTTTCCTATACCCACCAAATGATTTTGGCGCAATATTAGGAATATTTTCTAATAACCAATAGTATTCTTCTTTATCTCTTTCTTCATCAATATTTGGTTTTATTACTCTATAATAATAGGAATCTCTTGATTCAGTTTCTGACTCTTCAGCATAATCTTGTAAGTGTTTTAACTCATCCAGCCTAGTGCCAACTTCTATATCTAATTGATTGTGTGTCTTTCGTGCATCATCAAATCTTTTGGCTAATATCATAAAATCAACTAGACGTTCATAATTATTTCTTTGATATGCATAAAATGAATAAGGATATAATTCATTTGCTTTTTTTAGACATTCAATTGCTAAATCAAATTTGTTCTCTTTTTTATATTCTGTTGCTTGCCTATTAAGTATTTGTTCTGGCATATATACTACACTTTTTCCACCATCATGGTATTTTTTTGCTTCAGAAATTGGAATTGATTGAATACCTTCAATTGTAGTTAAATCATATCTATTTTTAAATTCCATAATTTTTTCTTCATTATATCTAGCATACTCTTCAGGATCAAAATTATCATTAGAATTTAAATTAATATCAAAACTAATTTTTGTGTTATTATTTTTATTAAATAATTTATGAAACAAACCCATTCTATCACCACTATAAATATTATATCATTAATTCTTTTAATATATTAAGATTTTCATAAAATTATATAAATTTAATTCTAGATACGTTTTGTATCTAATTTGAAATTAAAGTTTAAATACACGTTTTACCCTTATTTTATAAGGCTTTGCAAGGCTTTTATAACGTATCTAAAACGTATCTAAGACAATGGACACTCCAAAAATTACCCAAAAAGTGGAATCATAGAAAAACCCGCAATCCCTTATTTTATGCGGGTTTGCAGGCTTATTTACCACAACATTGCTTATATTTGCGACCACTGCCACATGGCGTCTATTTAAAACTACCGTGTAATTTTTTCCTTTTAAAGTGGGCTTTCTTACTCAAAAAGTTTAATAAATTACTCATAAATTGCAAAAAAGTTATGTCTAATTTTCTGACATTGTAGTTTAAGCGTATCTAAAAACGTATCTAAACTTTTTGATTTAATGTATCGTAATATCAAAATAGTGCGATTTAATTTACTACTTTTTCTTAATTATATATAGACTATAAAAACCTAAAATCAAATATGTTGGTAAAATAATATATAAACTTATCATTGGATAAGAAGTATTTGTAGTAAAACAATATGGTAATGCGCAAATATTAATTATAAAATGTAAGATAATTGGTATCCATAAATTATTTGTTTTCTTATATATTGCACCAAAATACATTCCCATAGCAATAGTCCATATTACTTTTGTTACTATGACTAATATAGGTTCTCCAAGTACTCCAAATATATGTCCTAATCCAAAAATTATAGATGATGCTATAATTGCTATTAATGTACTATTTTTATTTTTATAACTTATCTTTTCTATTAAATTTAATAATAAACCCCTAACATATAATTCTTCAACTATGGCAACACCTATGTAATATATAATTCCTTCAATTAATACTTTCCATATACTAGGACTTGCATCAAGTGTTAATCCAATAAAAAATGCTATACCTGAAATAATTCCAACTACAATACCAATCAATCCATATTTCTTTAAACCAGATACAATTCCATTTTTATTGAATCCCAACTTCCAACTAGGGCAAAGAAATTTTAAAGTAAAAAATGATATTAAACCAATGAATATAAAATTAATCATTAAAGTAAAGTAAATTTGATTAATATCTAACATATTAACATTTACAAATAATGCACTTGGTAATCCACTTATATCCATGAATGCTAATAAAATAGTTAGAATAGAAATTATAGCTACTTCTTTTTTATTCAAAATAATCACCTCTATATAGAATTATATCATATCTTCAAATTTATTTACACCACAAGATTACTATATTGCGATTAAATAAGTTTCAAATTAACAAAAAACGTATCTAAAACGTATCTAAAGTGCTTTTTTTGATAAAAATTACACATTTTGTTGAATTATAAAAAACCCGCAATCCCTTATTTTATGCGGGTTTGCGAGCTTATTTACCACAACATTGTTTATACTTCTTACCACTGCCACATGGACATGGATCATTACGGCCAACTTTTTCAGATTTCTTAGGAGTTTTTTTAGCTACCTTAGATTCATCATCAGCAGCTTTACCTTTAGCTACCTCTTTTCTCTCAGCATTTTGTCTAACCTCAGCTCTAAGTAAAAAAGTAGTAGTCTCCTTATCAATAGTATCTAATAAATCCTCAAATAATTCAAAACCTTCAGTAGTATAAGCACGAAGTGGATTTTCTTGAGCATATCCTCTTAAATGAATACCCTCTTTTAAAATACTCATAGTATTAATATGCTCCATCCAATGAGTATCAATAACCCTTAGAGAAATAGCTCTTTCAAACTCAGAAACGATTTCACTAGGAATACTTGATAACTTCTCCTCATATTCAGATAAAACCTTTTCAGTAATAGTACTAGTAACAACATCAACACTTTGATTATCTAAATCACTAACAGACATATCATTCTTAACAACTTGGTTAACAGCCTCAATAATTTCATTTAAATCATTTAAAGTTAAATAACCTTCAGGCTCAATATGATCTTCAACCAAAGCAGAAACATAATTTTTAATCATATCAATAACTACACTATGAATATCTTCAGTATCTAATATCTCATTACGCATACCATAAATTACTTCTCTTTGCTTATTAATAACATCATCATATTGTAAAATAGTCTTTCTCATATCATAATTATTACCTTCAATTCTCTTTTGAGCAGTCTCAACAGAAGAAGATAACATCTTATTTCTAATAGACATATCATCATTAAAACCAACACGTTGAAGCAATAACTTAGCTCTATCAGTACCAAAACGAACTAATAAATCATCCTCAAAAGAAACACAGAATTGAGAAAAACCAGGATCACCTTGACGACCACTACGACCTCTTAACTGATTATCAATACGACGAGACTCATGACGCTCAGTACCAATAACAGCAAGACCACCTAATTCCTTAACCTCATCAGTTAACTTGATATCAGTACCACGACCAGCCATATTAGTAGCAATAGTAACAGCACCCTTACTACCAGCCTTAGCAATAATCTCAGCTTCACGAGCATGATTCTTAGCATTCAAAACCTCATGAGGAACATGTTCCTTCTTAAGCATTTCAGATAACAACTCACTAGTTTCAACAGCAATAGTACCAACTAACACTGGTTGACCCTTAGCATGTCTCTCCTTAATTTCCTTAACAATAGCCTTATACTTGCCTTTCTTAGTCGCAAATAATAAATCACCAAAATCCTCACGAATAACAGGCTTATTAGTAGGAATTTGAATAACATACATGTTATAAATATCTCTAAATTCCTCTTCCTCAGTCTTAGCAGTACCAGTCATACCAGAAATCTTCTTATACATTCTAAACAGATTTTGGAAAGTAATAGTAGCTAAAGTCTTAGTTTCCTCTTGAATTTGAACACCTTCCTTAGCCTCAATAGCTTGATGTAATCCATCAGAATAATTACGACCCTTCATAAGTCTACCAGTAAATGGATCAACAATTATAACCTCACCATTCTCAACAACATAATCAAAATCCTTCTTCATAGCAAAATTAGCACGAAGAGCCTGATTAATAAAATGAACTAAAGTAGAATTATTAATATCATATAAATTATTAACCCTAAAATACTTTTCAGCCTCACTAACACCCTTATCATCAAGAGTAACAGCCTTCAACTTCTCATCATAAACATAACCATCATTCTCTTTTAACTTCTTAGCAAAACTATCAGCTTGCTTATAAAGATTAGCAGAATGCATAGAACCACCAGAAATAATCAAAGGAGTTCTAGCCTCATCAATTAAAATAGAATCAACCTCATCCACAATAACAAAATTGAAAGGTCTCATAACACGATCATTCGCACGAATTACCATATTATCCCTCAAATAATCAAAACCAATCTCATTATTAGTAGAATACATAATATCAGAATTATAAGCAGCCTTCTTTTCCTCAATACTAGAATCCCTATAATTCTTTCCAACAGTAAGACCTAAAAAATTAAACACCTTACCCATCCAATCAGCAGCTACACCAACAAGATACTCATTAACAGTAACAATGTGAACACCCTCACCAGTTAAAGCATTTAAATAAGCAGGCATAGTACAAGTCAAAGTCTTACCTTCACCAGTCTTCATTTCAGCAATATTACCATAATGAATTGCTAAACCACCTAAAATTTGAACAAAGAAAGGCTTCTCACCAATAGTACGATATGCAGCCTCACGAACAGTCGCAAAAGCCTCAACCTTAATATCCTCTAAAGTCTCACCATTAGCAAGTCTCTCCTTAAATAAAAGAGTTTTCCCCTTCAATTCTTCATCACTTAATTTACTATAAAGAGAATCCAAAGCATCAATCTCACGCGCAATTGATTCAAACTTTTGTAATTCCTTATATTCATGGTCAAATATCTTCTTAAAAAACTTCATCTTGACCCATCCTTTCTACAATTTTCTTAGTACATTAAACATTTTATCAAAAAAAACAAAAAAATAACAGCATTTCAAGAAAAAAAGGCAATTATTTTGCCTCTAAAATACCATAACCAGTATCTTTTCTCTTATAAACAACACAAAATGCATCAGTTTTATCATTTTTAAACAAGAAGAAATCATGACCAATTAACTCCATTTGTAAAATTGCCTCTTCCTCACTCATAGGCTTAGTATCAATAACCTTTCTCTTAACAATAGAATCATCAACATCCTCAGATTCTAAAACCTCAAAATCATTAAATACAATAGTTTGCTTTAAATTCTTACGAGCCTTAGTCTTGTTCTTACGAATCTGTCTTTCTAACTTATCAGAAACTAAATCAATAGCCGCATACAAATCACTATGCTTCTCCTCAGCCCTTAAAACAACCCTATTAGCAGGAATAGTAACCTCAACAATTTGATCCTTACCACGAACCCTTAGATTAACAGTACATTCAAGAACATCGTCCTTAAAATACTTATCCAACTTGCCAATCTTAGACTCAACATAATCCCTAATTGCGTCTGTTACATCAATATTTTTTCCATGAATATTAAATCTCATAATATCATCCTCCCAATATAATTATAACACCCAAAATACCAAAAAAAAACAATTTCACAAAAATATCAAAAAAAACTACTATACCAAAGCAGTTTTAATTTCAACAACATTTTTAGCCTGAAGACCTTTATCAGTTCTAACAAGTTCAAACTCAACATATTGTCCTTCAACTAAAGTCTTATAACCACTAGACAAAATTGAAGAATAATGAACAAAAATGTCTTCACCCTCCTTATACTCAATGAAACCAAAACCCTTATCATTATTGAACCATTTTACTTTACCTTTCATACTTAAATCCTCCTTCTAGTAAAATCGCTTACAATAAAAATATACATCATCTCACATAGTAAATTCAACAAAAACGAATCATCAAAATTCGACATATTTTTTACCGTACAACATTACCATTATACTACACCCAAAAACGACAAAAACAGACAAAGCATAAACATCAAAAAATACTACACAAAACAAAAAATATATTAACAAAGAATTAAAAAAATTAACAATAAAATCTAAAATAAACAACTTAAAACAAACTAAAAAAATAACCTCAAAAAAAGAACTATACTGTCATCAAGAGGTAAGAAATATGAAAAAGTTTGTATTAGATAAATGCATGAACATAATAAAAAAAAATAAAAACTATAATAAAACAAAACTAGCAGAAATCAAATATGGACTTGAAGGATTATACTTGATGATAACAAAACTAATAATAATTACAATAATCGCAATAATACTAAATATAACAAAAGAATATCTACTATTCATGCTTATATACACAATAATGCGCGCACCATCATTTGGAATACACGCAAAAAAAAGTTGGATATGTCTAATATCATCAACAATATCATTCATAGGAATACCACTTATCGCAATACATACACAACTAAATACAATTTCAAAAATAATAATAGGAACAATATCAATAATAGGAATACTCCTATTCTCACCAGCAGACACACATAAAAGACCTATTATAAACAAAAAAAGAAGAATGATATATAAAACATTATCAACAATAATAGCTATAACATACATAATACTATCAATAATAATTAAAGATAACTTTATATCAAATGCATTCTTCTATGCTACAATACTACAAAATATAATAATATCACCGATTACATATAAAATATTTAAAATGCCTTATAACAACTATAAGACATACATTAAAACCCATGGTTTAAATTATTAATTTAAACATAAAGAATAAAAAGGAGGTATAAATATGGAATTCTTAGCTAATATCTTATCAAACATTGGTGGAGCTTTAGCAGAAACTAGTTCAAGTGCTTGTATATTTGTAATGATGGACGAACCAGAATGCCCAGAAAGTTTAATAAAATAAAACAATAAAAAACTTAGATTAATTTCTAAGTATTTTTTATTTTAACTTTAACGACTTGTTTGAATACATCCTTTTTTATACTTCTTTCATTTTCAAAAATATCACTTTCAGATAATATTTTCTTAACTAAAGATAATCCATATCCATGCCCATCACTCTTAGTAGTATAACCTTCTAAATCCAACTTATCGATATCAATATTACCTTCAAATCTATTAGAAATATCAATAACTAATTTATCATCATCAACATATAAAGAAATCATTATACGTTTATCATCGATTTTTCTACTCTCTTCAATCGCATTATCCAAAAGTACTCCAACAATCTTACATAACCTATAATTGTCTTCCATACTAAAATTATCTAATTCAATCTTACGAACATCACGACTAACATCCAAACTAAATAAAATATTCTCATCCTTCATAACAAGCATCTTTTGATAAATAATACCCTGTAAACCTCCAGAAGGAATAGTCATAACCCTAGTATATAACGCCTCATCATCTTCCTTTTGATCCTTAACAATTGTATCAATATATTTAACAACATCCTTATCTTTTTTATTAATCATATTCTTAATAATCAACAACTGATTCTTATTCTCATGATTATCCACTCTCTGTCTATCAACCATATCTTCATACTGGTGAAGACTTTCCATCAAAGAATCATTCTCAGCTTTAACAATTAAACTATTATTTCTTTCATTTAACGTTCTATAAACTATATATGAATAAATTAATAACAAAACAGTATTAATAATAATCACATAAACAGAATTCAACTCATAATACATAAAAATCAATAGAAAATTTATACTAATAAATGACAATCCACAAAACTTAATTAAATTTACAAGTTTTATTTTATCAGTCAGATTAACTAATTTCAAATAAATCTTTTTTATAAATGGAAGATAACATAATATAATTATTAAAATTGATGGGACCAAGTTACCTATTAAAGAGCCAAAAATATTTGCCTTTAACAACTCAATATCAATTTTCAAAATAAACATCACAAATAATACCCCAAAAATATCAGACATGGTCATTAAAAAATAAGTGTACAATGTACACACAAGAGTTCTGTTAAATAATTGTCTAAAAACAAACCAATTAGAAACTCCAAACAATAATAAAGAAAAAAACATCTTTATAAACGCATTTACATAAAAATAATTAAGAATTCCTAAACTAGTCATTAAGATTAATGATAAATAAAACCAAAAGCCCTTATAATTAATCTTAATTCTATATAATCTAGAACAAACAAATAACTCAGAAAAACTAATTATTATACTAGAAATAACAAATAATATATTATTAAACAAACTACTCACACACAACCAATCCTTTCTTATATCCAGACGATAATAAATCAATAACTCTACAATCATCAAATTCAATAATACTCTTATGTTTATCAATAACTCTTACCCTGCTCATATTAATAAAACAACTTTTATGAGTTTGAACTAACATATTATCACATAACTCAACGATTTCACGCAAAGTCAAATTAACAATGTACTCTGAATAACTAGTAACAATAATACTTTTTCTAGAATTAGACTCCTTAGTAACATATAAAATATCATTAAAAGGAATAGTATAAATAGTTCCCTTATCATTAAACTTAATAGATACCTTATGATGAATAAAATCTAATGCCTTAACAATAGAATTATAAAGCTTATTTTCAAAATCATCAAACTTAGAAAGAAAAGTCAAAAACATCAAATCATCTTGAAGCAGAACCATTCCAGCTTCATTATGAACAGTTACAAAAATAATAATACTATCAACATCAAACTTTCTAATCTTTCTAGCCACATCAATACCAGATGAATAACGAGTCTCTATATCCATAATATAAATCTTATTAGGAATATCAGACTTCATAACACAATCAAATTTATCATCATACTCATCAAAAACATGAGTCTTATAAACAAACTTATTCTTCATCATAACCTTAGTTACAACATCACATATAATATCTGAAAACTTCTTAATATCATCAACAATAATAAAATTAATCATATAAATCTCCTAACTAATCGGTTGCTAAAAGTTAATCTGCCCAATTATAATAGTATCACAACTAATAAAAGAAATCAATCAAAAAAAAATCCAAAAACAAAAAGAGTTAAACACCATAATTAACTCTTTTTCTTTTCAATAAATACTTTCTTAACCAATCAAAAGGAATAACAGTCATAGAAAGTAATAGCATAAAATTAAACTCATAAAAATTAAGACCAACAGTCCTAAATAAACTACCACCAAAATAAATCAAAATAATCTGAACAATAGCTATAAATAAAATCACACACAAAAATACCTTATTTCTAAATAAATTTGCAAAAATATTAATACGACTAGTTCTAGCATTAAAACTATTAAAAATACCAATAAAAATAAACAAACCAAAAAATGCACTCATCAAATAACTATTATCAACACTATCCCTAAAAACAGAAGAAATAAAAGGCACCTTTAAAAACAATAAACATAAAATAGAAGAATATAAACCAGTAACTAAAATCTCATTCTTCATATAATCATTAATAATAGCCTCATCTTTTCTCTTAGGATACTCATCCATATACTCAATTAAAGGAGGCTCATAAGAAAAAGCAATACCAGCTAGAGTATCCATAACCATATTAATCCATAACATCTGAATAACAGTTACAGGAGTCTCAATACCAATAAATGGCCCAACAATAGATAAACCAACCGCACATATATTAACAGTAAGCTGAAAAATAATAAACTTACGAATGCTCTTAAAAATAGTCCTGCCAAATAAAATAGCCATAGAAATAGACAAAAAATTATCATCAAGAATAATAATATCACTAGCCTCACGAGCAACCTCAGTCCCACTTCCCATCGCAAAACCAACATCAGCCCTCTTTAAAGCAGGAGCATCATTAACTCCATCCCCTGTCATACCAACAACAAGTCCCAACTCCTGACTAAGTCTAACAAGCCTACTCTTATCACGAGGCAAAGATCGAGCAACAACCCTTAAATTAGGAATAACCTTCTTAACATCATCATCAGACATACGAGACAACTCATCACTAGTTAAAACAACATCAGTTTCATTATTAATAATGCCCACTTCACGTCCAATAGAAATAGCAGTATTCTTATTATCACCAGTAATCATAACAGTTTGAACATGAGCCCTATGAACTAAACCAATACCAGAAATAGCCTCATCACGTACCTCATCCTTAATAAACATTAACCCCAAAAAAATCAAATTATCCAAACTATTACTATTACCATAAGCTAAAGCTAAAACCCTTATCCCACTAGAAGCCTTAACACGAATAATTTCATTAATTCGACTCTTATTATAAAAAGACTTAATATCACCACTTTCACTATAATACCTGCTGCACTTATCAACTATAACCTCACAAGCACCCTTAACAAGATTATACCTAACACCACCATCATCAACAAAACAACTAGAATACTTATTCTTACTATCAAAAGGAACACGAGAAATAATAGAAACATCACGAAAATCTCCATTAAAAAAACCTAAAACAGCACGATCCGTTATATTACCACCAATAATAGAAGAACCATTATAACTACTAGAATTATTATAAATAGAACACATTTTAACCATATCATATAGCTTACACCCAACCAAAGAAGACTCAGAACTATACTCCTTAAAAGAACCACTTAAAAAACCTACAACCTCCAACTTACCATAAGTCAAAGTTCCAGTCTTATCAGTAAACAAAATATTAATATTTCCAGCAGTCTCAATACCAACCATCTTTCTAACCATAACATTATTCTTAACCATTCGCTTCATATTAGAAGATAAAACAAGAGTAATCATCATAGGAAGGCCCTCCGGAACAGCAACAACAATAACAGTAACACTTAAAGTAAGAGCATATAAAACATGTCCAAACATAACACGAAAATTACAAATAGTATCAACAATCAAACCGATATTAAAACCATTATCAATAACAACAACATTAAATAAATAAGAAAAACTAACCAAAACCGCACCAATATAGCCAAGCTTACTAATAGAAGAAGCCAAATCACTTAGGCGCATCTTCAAAGGACTAATAGGTTGCTTATCCTGTAACTCTAAAGCAATCTCACCATAAAAAGTATTATCCCCTACCTTAGTAACCAACATAATCGCACTACCAGAATAAACAACAGTTCCCTTAAACAAACTACTAGACTTAGACTTATAAGCCTCGCGGGCCTCACCATTAATAGAAGACTCATCAACACTAATAGAACCTTGAACAACAACACCATCAGCAGGAATCATATCACCAGACTCTAAAACAACAATATCATTAACAACAACATCATCAATATTAATAAGAACATCCACCCCACCCCTTCTAACACGACACTTCAAACGACTTGCTTCCTCTTGTAACTTCAAAAAAGCCCTCTCACTACCATACTCAGAAATAGTAGAAATTAAAGACGCAACTAAAATCGCAATAACAATGCCAATAGTCTCATACCAATCAAAACTCCTCATCAAAAAAACAATCTTAATACCTAAAGCAATAAGTAAAATACGTATAATAGGATCACCAAAAGAAGAAAAAAACAACCTAAAAAAACCCTCACTCTTATTACGCGTTATAACATTTCTGCCATACTTTTCACGATTAATAATAACATCCCTATCACTTAAACCATTTTTAATATCCACAAGCCCTCTCCTCCTAAAAAAATATATTAAGAAAACAAACAAATATTAAAAAAACAAATCGACAAAAAAAGGACAATTATTGTCCCCTAAAATCTTCATACTTACTCTTAACCTTAGACTTACCATAAGAATAAGCATCACCTATAATATCCTTAAAAGAATCCCAATCACGAGAAGTCTGCTCAATAAACAAATCCTTATACTGTTCCAAATTAGAATAATTCTCCTCACCCAACTTCTCACGAGAATAATCACTTAAACTATTACTTCCAGACTTAATAATCTGACCAGCCTTATCATAAATAGAACTAGCCCCATAAGAGATACATTCCTTATAATTAGGATACTTAGAACAAATCAAATCATCAATGGCAGAAATATCACTAATCAATTGACTACGAGCCATATCAGTCATATCACTAAACTTAACACCATTAATAGAACCATCATAAAACAAAAAATCAACACATGTAACAAAATATAGCTTACCCTTATCCAAAAAATCAGGAGAATTAAAACTACTCTTAACATCTTTACCTAAAGAATCAAAATAACCTATAACTTCATCATCTAAAAAAGAATTAACAGAAGAAGCAACATAAGAAGTAACAGTACTAGAAACAGTAGTAAAAACTCTACTATAATTAGAACTCATAGTATTACTTGTTGAATCAGTAGTTGCACTAGAACTCATAGTATTACTCGTTGAATCAACAGTTGTACTAGAAATTGAACTCATAACAGAGCTATCACTAAAAGAAGCATTAGAAACCCTATTACATCCAACAAAAGTTGACAAAACAACACCACCAGTTAAAAAAGAAACAGCTTTACTAAAACGCAAATTATTCATAAAAAACCTCCCTACTTTTTCAACCCTTCTTCATATTCTTTAATAATATTATAAACACAAGAATAACTTCTGTCCCCATAAAAATTACAAAACTTCCTTATACTTGCATTACTTCTCTTATACATATCAATAATCCTTTTCTTCTCATCATCTCCTACAGTATTAATAGGTTTCCTATTCTTATTACCATGAACAAGGCTAACATCACCATTAATAACTTCCTTCTTTAACTTCAGAATATACTTAGGATGATAACCAGTAATATCAGCAATCTCAATATAAGACAAAAAAGAATCATTATTTAACTTTTTCTTAATAAGTCTAATAGCCTCTTCCTTATTTTTACCCATAAAATCACCAACCATAATATACCACAAAAGTAATATAATTACAAGATAATATCAAAAATGTAAACCACTGCCTAAAACTTTATCACAAACACTATCCATTTCACCATAACACTCACGAGAACCAGGCAAAGCAAGTTTCTCTAAAGTTCCATCATTTTTTAAAGCAATATACCAATCCTCACCATTAACAACACACCTATACTCCTTAGAAAAAAATGGGACAAACTTAGAACGTTTCTCCTCCTTAACTAAAGGATCACTTTCCAAAATTACATCAAGAGCACGTAATCTAGTAATAACATGATCACTAGAATTATAATTAATATCACACCTAACCTTAGGATAAAAACACTTAGGAGTACAATCAAAATCCAAAGTACCGTCAGAATATAAAACAACTACCTTACTATAAACATCCGCATGAGGAAACAAAGTTATAAACCTAGTATTACTCATAATATCATAAGAATCAGGATCATAACATGACAAACTATTAACACATACAAAACTAATATTATCACCAGAACCCTTAGCTTTCTCAACTATTAAACGAGAAATCTCCTTATAAACATCAATAGAATACTTATTATTCAAATTAGAAACAAGTTGAATAACACTACCACGCCTAAAAACAAAAATCCTAGAAACAACATTATTATCAGAATCACGAACTAAAACAACATCACCATTATCGCCTAACAAAACCTCATCATAAGTCTTAGAACCAATATGAATACAACTGATACCACGAACATTATAACCAATTAATAATCTATCAATATCACCATAAACGCCAGATTCAAAATTAAAACCATCCATACTAAATTTAACAGAAGGAATATGAGACTTCTTACGCTTTAAAGTACTTAAATAATAATCAACATAAGATTTAATACTCGTATTACCAATTCTAGAAATAAAATCATCACCTAAAACAGACGCCTCTAAATCACTACAGGAACTAAAAGAACGAGATAAAGAAAACAAATCATCAAGATTATCCATAACATCAAAAGAAGAAACAGACATAATCTTTTCACTAACAACATCATAACAAGACATTACAGAAATAAAATCAGAAACATCAAAATCTGGAAATAAATCAACAAACAAAATTAACCACTTAATAGGAGAAATAATTCTTCCATTCTTTAAAATTTTTCTTAAACTAGCCTCATCAATAGAAACCAAAACAGACGCAATATTATAAAAATACTTATCCCTATCATAAATATTAAAATTATTATAATTAAACCCAACCAAAGACTTATCACGAAAAGAAATACACTTACAATCATCACTCAAAACAATATTATCAAGAAAACGTAACTTAATACCATGAAACTTCCTGACAATAAATTTACAAACCTTTAAATCAGAACAAGATAAAAGACTAGAAACATCACTTAAACTTAAAGACCCATTTTGCTTAAAAATAAGGGCCAAAGAATCAATAAGAGATAAATCAATACCAGATTTAATAACACACTTATTCTTAATAATATCACTACACACATCATTAACAATTTCATCAAGAGAAGAAACACCTAATAAATCATACTTTGAATTTCTAATATAATTAGTTATTAAACGCAACTTAATACTATTATAAAACAAATTCTCTTTCTTAGATGATAAATGAAACTTAGAATATAAATCCTTAAGATAAACCTTCTTATAATTACTTAAATAAAAATTTCTATGCCTATTTAAAATACCATTACAAAAATCAGAAGTAAGAGAAAGATCAAGACTACCAGTACACAAAAAATTAGTATAAAAATCAAGAACATTCTTTTGAACATATTGATTTCCCCCACCAATAAAAGAACTCAAATCATTAATAATATCAACAAGAGAAGAATAATTCTTTAAAGTAACAGACTTATCAAATGCATAAAGCATAGAATTATTAATATCATCAATACCAGAATACTTAAAGCGAGAACTACTATACTTATTAGAAACAAGAGCCTCAACAAACCTATCTAACTTATTAAAACAATCCTCCTGAAAATCAATATCATCCTCAAATCTATCAATTCTCAAAACATTATACAATTCTTCCAATAAAGAAGAATCAACAGAAGAACCAAATCTCTTATATAAAAAAGGCAAATTAGTAATAGATTGACCACTCTTAAGAGTAGAAACTAAATAATCAATCTTTTCCTCCTTCTTCAAATAACCACGATACAACTTATACTGAGGCAAATGATTCATAATAAAAACATTAGAACAAATATCGGGATTTGCATATAAATCAGAAACAGTAATCTCATGCTTTTTTAAAAAATTTAAAACAAAATCAGAATTCAAACAACACGACTTACCAACATAACGAATCATATTAGGATCAGAACTAATTAATTGTTTCATAATAAAAGAAACATTACGTAAATCTGGATTCATAATCAAATCCCTTAAATCTACAGAAAACCCCCTCCTCAAAGCACTTTCTTTAATAGACGAAGTAATACTTTCACCATCAAAAAAAACAATAAAAGAAGCATCCTTCAAAAAACAATTCATTAACAAATCTTTATCGTTACGTAAATCTGGATTTAAATAAAAATCATTCTTAGAATACATAAATCCACCTCTAAAAACATTATACAACAAAAAAATAACAAGGAAAACCCTTGTTAAATAAATTTTAAATTACAAATATCATCATTAATAATAGTTACCAAATTACTAACATTAAACCTTTCAAAACCATCACGAATAAACGAAACAGGTTTCAAAAACAAATCCAATCTATCAGACAACATCTGAGATAAAGTAGGAACCTCTATACCAATAGATAATAAATAATCAATAACCTCACAAACATTATTCTTATTATAAATAATAACATTAAGAATACCCTCATAATTATTATTCTTAATAATATTTATATCTTCATCACTTATTCCAAACTTCTTCAAAAAATCCATAATATCACCTCGTAATATTCTTATTTAACCAATAAGTCTTCTTATCATTCAAACTTCTAAAAATTGGCTTCCCATCACGACGACTACTAACAATATTAAAAGAAATACTCTTTAACCTATAATAAGACGTAGTAAGCCTTAAAGGATTATTCTTAATATAATCTCCCAAACCACATTCAGCAAAACTTGAAATAGAAGTAGCTAAAAATGGATTAATACATACAATACTAAACTCCTTATTAGAAAGAGAAATACTATCCAAAATAGTAATATTCTTAGACAAATCAGGAACAATTAAAGACAAAATATTATTATTAAAACAATCACTAACACTTCTATTATTAGCCTCTAAAATTGAAATATTATCTAAAAATAACTCATACATAGAACTAATACAACCTAAACTTTCAATAACATAAAAATCTTCACTATCACGATAACCATCCAAAATAGAAGAAACCGAAACATCTTTAGAAACAAAAACACCAGGAATCATAAATAAAGAAGAAAAATTAAAACCATATTCCTTAGATAATTCATAAATATTAGAAAAAATCGCACAATTAGATAATAACAAAATAATAAATAGCTGATTACCATCTAAAGTAATATCATTATCAGAAATATAACTAATAACTTCAGAAGCAGATTCTATACTACAATTATCAACAAGAATCTTCTTTTCTATTTCACTATAAGAATCAAAATCAAAAGAAATCTTCTGAAGAATAATTCTAAGATCAATCTCCTCCTTAACCTTATCATCCAAATTCAAATTATAATTCTTACTATTATTCGATAAAATTTCATACTTACACTTAATAACATCAGAAAGAGGAACATTATTATCAGAAAAAATAGAATCTAAAGTATCCACATCCCTAACAACACCAGTACCAATCTCAGAACTTAAACCCTGACACTTAGAAATAAAATCCTCTAAATAAGCACGAGTTTCATTATTTTTATTTTCCAAATCAGTACGATAATTATTAACAATCTCATAAACACCATGAATTAACTCTTCTTGACTCTCATCCAAAGACAAATCAAGACCATTATTCTTACCATTAAGAACAATTTTAATCATATCAACATTAGAAATAATGCCATCAACAGTATCAGAATCAGTAATATCAGATAAAATACTTCTTAAATCTTCATCAGATACATTAACAATATTATCAGAATCACTAAACAAATCCTCAATTTTCTTATAATCCTCTGTTCTCTTCATATCATTCTTAGTTAAAGCCAACTGTTTCAACCTGTCCTGAATAATATTAGAAAGCAAAAGAACCAATTCACTTTTAAGCTCCATAAATACCTCCTATTCATCACTTAGAAGATTACTTAAATCATTAATCTCATCTATAAAAACACTATTTTGTTCTTTCATATCAACAATATCAGCATCATCATCAACAATAACACCGTTAGAATCTAAATAAGACAAATTAGACTTAATCGCAACATTCAAAATAACATTTATTTCTTCAAAAGACAAATCACAAGAATCAATAACCTCATGAAATAAAGGAACATCATCAATCAAAGAACCAAAAGAATCATCAAGAATCTTATCATAAATAGAAGAATAACTTAAAACCTTCGAGCTATACTCATCCTTATCACGCTTTAACTTATCGTTAGATAACAATTTATCATAAAACTCAGACAACTTTTCATTAATATCTGAAACATCCTTAACAGAATCATTATACTGAGGGAAATGACTCTTATCAATAGACTTACTAGACTCAATCAAATACTTAGCAGTCTTAATCTTATTAAACTCAACATTAGAAAGTGGAAAAACACGCTCAAAAACTTTAGATAAAATTGTCTCATCATAAAATGGCAAAAGCAAACAATCACTCTTACTATAATTGACAACATCACCTAAAGTCATAATAAAATTCTCTTCATCTTCAATTTCAGATATCTTACTCTTATAATCGCAAATAACACTATCTAAGCTACTCTTAAACTTAGACAAAATATCCATCACATTATCCATATTTTCCACCCTCGTTATTCTAATAATAATTATAACAAAAAAATAAAAAAATAAACACCCCTAAATTTTAAAAAAACTTAACTTTCTATTGACATAAAAATACAAAAAAACATTATTTTTCAATAATGTTACTTTTGGCCTTTAATTTCATCTAATTTATCACTAATATCTTCTTCATAAAATCTATAAGTACACAAAAGAATAATCGCAACAGGTAAAGCAATAACAATACCTACAACACCATATAATATTCCACCCGCAAATACTGCAAATATAGTAACAATACTTGGAATATTATTAGTTTTACCATAAACACGAGGAGAAATAATATAGCCATCAATATTAGGACAAATAAACGCAACAATAAGCGTTAAAACAAACAACTTAGTACTAACAAAAAAAGCAGTAATACATGCAATAATATTCGCAAAAATACCTCCAAAATAAGGAATAATAGTCGTAATAGAACACAACACACCCAAAATCAAATAATAAGGATGACCTATAATAAAGAAAACTACAGTATATTCAATAAATTGAATAACAATATACTTTTCTAAACCAACAAAATATTGACTGACCTCATAATCAAGCCTTTTCAAATAATTATAAGTACGCTTATGACGTCTCTTAAGCAATAACTTAAGTTTCAACCTTATCTTATCCATATCAGCCAAAAAATAAATAGAAGTAATAAAACAAATTATAAACTTACTAAAAAAATTAATAGACTTAGAAATAAAAGCAAAACTAAAATCACTAATAGACTTACCATAACTATTAACAAGACCATTAATATCAGTAATATTCTCTTGAATATAATGTAAATCAATACTATATTTAGAAGAAATATCCTGAATAAAAGACAATACAACACCACTTAAAGCACCAATCTGTTCACTAATAATAGGAACCAACAAAGAAATCAAAATTATCAAAAAACCTATAATACAAGCAAACATCAAAGATAAAGCAATAGGCTTCCTAATACCCTTATTCTGTAACTTAACTAAAAAAGGATATAAAGCATAAGCAACAACAAAACTAATAACAAAAGGAGAAACAATCGCAATAATTTTATCAACAACATACTTCCATAAACCTAAAGTATTATAAAACAAAAAACAAATTCCAAAAACCAATAAAATATTTAATAACTTATAATTTATCCTTCTATCACTCATATTATCACACTCTTAAATATATTATAACACCATAACAAAAAGAAAAAAAACAAATAACAAAACAAAATAAAAGAAAAATAGACAATAAAATGTCTACTAAAATAAACTAAATGGATACCTACTAGGAATACATTCACTAAATTCCATAATCTCGTGAGTTACAGGATGATAAAAACTTAAATAATAAGAAAACAACGCAATCTGCTCACCAACCTTAGAATCCTTATTATATCGCTGATCACCAAATAAAGGATAACCTCGACTAGAAAACTGAACACGAATTTGATGAGATCTACCAGTAATTAAATTAATATCAACCAAAGAAAAATCGTCCTTACAAGCAATAACACTATACTCCAAACTAGAATCCTTACCACGAGAATCAACAGAAACCATATTAGTACGAGTATCCTTTAATAACTTATCGTTTAAAATACCATTACCACTTAAATTACCACAAATTACAGCATAATACTTTTTATTAATCTTACCACTTCTAACCTGCTCACTTAACCTAGAGGCAGCCTTACTAGTCTTCGCAAAAACCATAACACCACCAACAGGACGATCCAAACGATGAACAAGCCCCAAATAAACATTACCAGGTTTATTATACTTATCCTTAATATAACCCTTTAAATAACTAAGTAAATCCAAGTCACCACTTGAATCCTCACAAACAGGCATATTAATAGGTTTAACAACAACCAATAAATGATTATCCTCATATAAAATCTTAACCATTAGACTGCCATCTTCCACAAATACCACAAGGTAAAATCAAATCATTAGAAACAATAGGTAATCCAACCTCATCAGCATCAACCACTCCACCAAAACGAGGAACCATAGTAGTTTTTAAAATATTATATAAAACAGTACTAGAAATACCAGTAGTATAAGCATTAATCAAGAAAAACAATGGTTTATCAGATAAAATTTCCATACAAGCAGTAATCAAATTATATAAATTATGCTCAAACTTCCAAACCTCACCATTAGGTCCACGTCCATAACTAGGAGGATCCATAACAATCGCATCATATTTATTACCACGACGTGCCTCACGAAGAACAAACTTCAAACAATCATCAACAATAAACCTAATCTTATTATTCTCCAAATGAGATAAATTCATATTCTCCTTAGCCCAAGAAACCATCCCCTTAGAAGCATCAACATGAACTACCTCTATAGCACCCGCACGACTACATGCCATAGTAGCTCCACCTGTATAAGCAAATAAATTTAAAACCTTAATAGGACGATTACTATTCTTAATCTTATCCATCATAAAATCCCAATTAACAGCTTGCTCAGGAAATAAACCAGTATGCTTAAAATTAGTGGGACTAACCTTAAAAGTTAAATCTTTATAATTAACAGTCCAATAATCATCTAACTTCTTATAAAAATCCCAATAACCTCCACCTTTATCACTTCTGTGATAAAAGCCATCAACTTTACCCCAATCACCATTAATAGGCCACATAGCTTGAGGATCAGGTCTTCTCAAAACAACACCATTCCAACTCTCTAACTTTTCACCATTACCTGCATCAATTAATTTATAATCTTTCCAATCATGACTCAATCTCATAAAAATCACCAAGATTATTATACAAAAAAAATAAAAGAGATACAATACTGTATCTCTTGAACTGCAATATATTATCTCTTTGAGAATTGAGGAGCACGACGTGCTGCTTTAAGACCTGGTTTCTTACGTTCTTTAACACGAGAATCTCTAGTAATAAATCCAGCTCTCTTAAGGATTTTTCTATAACTATTTTCACTATCTTCATTAGCCTTATCATACACTAATAATGCACGAGTAATACCTAATCTAATAGCTCCAGTAGCACCAGTAAATCCTCCACCATTAACTTTAACATCAATGTCAAAAGCCTCTTCTGTTCCAGTAGCAACTAAAGGTTGTTTTAAATCCATAACATTAGTTTCATATGGAAAGAAATCTCTAACATCTCTACCATTAACAGTAATTTTTCCTTTACCAGGAACCATCTTAACTTGAGCAACAGATGACTTTCTTCTACCTGTACCTAAAAAAACTCTTTTTTCAGCCATTTAAAACCCTCCTTAGTCCATCTTAACTGGCTTTTGTGCCATATGAGGATGTTCACTACCAGCATAAACAAATAATTTCTTGTAAGTAGAACGTCCTAATCTTCCTTTTGGAAGCATACCCTTAATAGCTCTTTCAACCATTTCAACAGGATAATTTTCCTTCATTTCACGTGCAGTTCTTTCTCTTAAACCACCAGTATATCCACTGTGATTATAATAAATCTTGTCATCTAACTTATTACCAGTTAAATTAACCTTTGAAGCATTAATAACAACTACATAATCTCCACAATCAACATGAGGAGTAAAAGTTGGTTTATGCTTTCCTCTTAAGATATGAGCAGCCTTAGTAGCTAAACGACCTAAATTCATTCCTTCAGCATCGATAACATACCAATTACGTACTATATCTTCTTTTTTTTGCATATAAGAATCTTTCATAAATATTTCCTTTCTCCATTACAATTTAATAAGCTTTCCCAGGGCTCATTAAAATGTGGGATAAATAAAATGTACCAAGTAAAATTGTACTAAATATCAAAAAAAAAGTCAACCAAATAATTAACTTTTTTTAAACAAAATAACAATTATTTCTTAGACATAGAAAAACCTTTATAAATTGACCCAAAATAATCATCTATTTCACAATCTAAATATGGAACATAAGACACAAGATGATTCATTTGAGGTGTATAATTATAATACTCTAAGCCTTTAAAAATATGAGAAAAACGTCCAAATATTTCCTTATTACTCAAACCCTTATCTAAGCCAATCTGATACATCTCAAAAAATAAAGGGGTATCACACTTTTTTAAAGCATAATATAAAGAAGAAAACTTCTTACTATCAGTATCCGAAGTAAAACCAAAAAAAGACAATTCACTATTAATATCATCAATACTTGGTAAAACACCAGGACACCCAGTATAATTAAAAACAAAATTCAAATACTTTTCTAAAAATCTCAAATCATAAGACTCATTAAGCTTAACAGGCTCAATACCATATTTTTTTAAAATATCTACTGAATCCTTAGAACCATAAAAACACCCTTTCGCAACACTTAAAATATACTTAACAGTTGTTTCCTCTAAATTATATATTCTAGAATCAAGCATTTCACTTTCTTTATTATAATTATCAGAATCCTCTTCAAGTTTTTCTAAAGAATATCTATCAAAAGATATTTTTTCAATAACATCACGTTCAATTTTATTAAACAAATCAATTTTTTCCATAAATTCCTCCATTAAATAATTTTATCATAAACATAATCCCATACTTTAGAAGGAATATCACTTAAAGCAGTAACACCTACACCACACTTTTTAGCAACTTCAACCGACGCATTTGTATAATCCTCTACAAAATTATGTCCACTAGATAAAGTCTTCTTTAAAATATCACTCCAATGAAACTTACATTTAGACAAATCACTATTATCAATAAACTTCAAAACATACTCCAAATTATAACTCATATGATAAAAATGTGTATTCCATTCACCATCAACAAGTTCCATTAACGCAAACTCAACACCAGGAGAACCACTCGTACATTGTCCTACACTTCCCGGATTAATAAACCTACAGTCATTCTTAATAAATAAAGCTTGTTTATGAATATGACCAAAAACATGATACTTATATCTAGAACGGCTATTCAATTTATGACGTACATATATTTGAGGACAACCTTTAATATCAACAACAATCTCATCAGGCAATGAAGAAATATACTTAATATCAGATTTACTCAAAGAATTATATGTAAGTAACAAACTACCAGTCACATCTACACTACCAAAATCCTTAACAGAACTATTATGATAATCAATTATATAATCTTCACGATTTCCCTTAACAATCCAATGTTTATACTTTTTATTCTTCAATTTAATAAACTCTAAAACCTCACTAGAAAGTAAAATATCAGTAATATAGTCCCCACACCAGATAATACCATCAATACCAGATTTTTCAATAAAATCAAATGCTCGTTCTAAAGCAGGTAAATTACCATGAACATCACTAATAACAGCCAATCTCATCTATAAAAAACATCCTTTAAATATAATCCACAAGCATCTGCACACATACCAGCACGCCTCCTATCACAAGCATTCAAAATATCAATAATATCAGTGCTCTTATATTTACCTTCACCAATCTGTATTAAAGTACCAACCAAATTTCTAACCATATACCTCATAAAACCAGTTCCCAAAAAAGAAATAGTAATCATATTAACATTCTTAAGATCACGAATCAAATTAGTCTGAATAATAGTTCTGACATAATCATCACGCTTATCATCACCAGCAGTAAAAGACTTAAAATCATGAGTTCCCTCTAAATACTTAAGGGCCCTTTCAATTTCAACAACATCAAGCCTTTTACAATATTGAAAGACGTAATCCTTAAGTATAGGATCATACTCACCCATATTAATCTTATAAATATACTCCTTAGCCTTAACATCAAATCTAGCATGAAAATCATCACTTACAGCCTCAACACTACGAACATAAATATCACCTGGTAACAAACTATTCATAGCCTTACACAAACCATCAGAAGTAATATTAACACTTAAATCAAAATGAATCTTCTGATTAATCGCATGAACACCCGCATCAGTCCTTCCAGAAGCAACAACACTAACACTATGCCCATTAATATTAGATAAGACCTCTTCCAACTTATTTTGAACAGTATTACCATGAACCTGTTTCTGATAGCCATTATACTTAGAACCATCATAAGAAATTGATGCTAAAAACCTCACATAACCACCTCCCTTATTAAAACAAAAACAAAAACCATCAGATGACACGTAATCATATAAAAATCACTAATACTCCATCTAAAACTTTTAATACTAGACCTATCACAATTAAAACCAAAACTCTTAACTTTCATCGCATCACTAATTCTATAAGAACGCTTAATAGAATTAACAAACATAGGAATAAAAACATTCTTAATAATAACTATCCTATCAAATAATGAACCACCATTATAATTTAAACCACGGCTAATCTGAGACTTAATAATCCTATTAGATTCAAAAAATAAATTAGGAACAAAATTCAATGACAAAGCAATAGCCATAGAAACACGATATACAGGAAATCCAAAAACACCTAAAGGTCTAAATAAAGAAGAAAAACCATAAGCAATACCATTAGTCGTAGTAGTAAAAAGTAAAACACTTGAATACATAACAACCAAACAAATACGACAAATTATAATAAAACTATCATACACACTAACACCAAATAAAATGTTAATAATAAAAACTAAAATAAATAAAAATCTCATACTATATATTGGTCTAATATACTTTATAATTGAAACATTAGATAAAGAAATAATAAAAACCAAAACGATAAATAAACAACACATTTCCCTAATATTAGAAGCCATAATAGACATAATAACAAATAACAATAAAGCTAAAATTTTACATAAAGGATTCAAAGAATGAATAACAGAGGAAATATTATAATACCTAGAGAAATTACCACTTCGCATACCTATACACATCCTTTATCAAATCATTAATAGAATCCCTATATCCAATCTTAACACCCTTTCTAAATAAAACTAAATTAGAAAAATGCAAAACCTTCGGAACAACTAAACCGCAACTATTCATAGCTTCCTCATTCGATAAAACAAAAAACTTATCGCCCTCTAAATAAATAGAACCATCACGAAGTAAATAAACATAATCAACAAATTTAACCAAAAAATTAATATCATGACTAACAATAATAATAGTTTTATTATAATTCTTCTTCAAGTTAATAAGTAACTTCATAAGTTCAATCTTACTCTTATTATCAAGTCCAACAGTAGGTTCATCAAGAATCAAAATATCAGGATCATAGCAAAGTATAGATGCTAAAGCTACTTTTCTTCTTTCACCATTACTTAACTTATAAGGATCCAAAGACAAATAACTCTCATCAAGCCCAACCAACTTAATAGAATCTCTAATCCTAGAATCAATATCAGGAAAATTAAAACATTTTAATCCAAACTCAATCTCCATATAAACACTAGAATTAAAAATTTGATCAAAAGAATTCTGAAACAAATAACCAATATTCTTCCTAACACCATCACCGGTCATATAAGAACCTATCTTTACATATCCATTATTACAAGAAACTAAACCATCAATCAAATCAAGCATAGTACTCTTACCACTACCATTCGCACCAATAATGGCACTAATAATCCCACTATTAATATTACAGAAAAACTTATCAAATATTTTATTATCACCATAGGAAAAAGAAACATCATTAAACTTTACTTCCATAACAAATCAACCATCTCATCCATATCAAAAATAATAGAATCAACCATATCATAATAAGATAACTTATTAGATAAACTTACCATGAAAGGTAAATCAAAACCATTACTTCTTAATAACTTTTCATTCTCATAAACTTTTTCCTTAGAATCATGAACCAAAACACCACGATCAATAATTAAAATATCATCACCATAAACACTTTCCTCAATATCATGAGTAATATTCAAAATAGTAACACCAAAATCCTTATTAATACGCCTTAAATACATCAAAATATTAACACGACTCATATCATCAAGCATAGATAAAGCCTCATCCAAAATAATTAAACTTGGACCAGTAACCAAAGCACACCCTAAACAAACAAGCTGTTTTTCACCACCACTTAAAGAAGAAGAACTTCTATTAAGCAAATGACTAATACCCAAATAAGAACTAACCTCATTAATACGAGAAAAAATAAAATCACTAGAATAATTCAAATTTTCAAGAGGAAAAGCAAGATCATCCATTACAGTCTCAGAAATAAGACAACTATCAGGATTTTCAAAAACAACACCAATCTTACTCCTTAAAAAAGACAAACTATTATCACATAATAACTTACCATCAATAAAAATAGAATCTGATCTTTCCAACCCAGTTAATAATCTAACTAAAGTACTCTTCCCACTTCCATTATTTCCAAGAACAGTAGTAAAAGAACCCTTTTTTATAGACAAACTTAAATCTTTAAAAACAACATTATTATCATATTTAAAACTTAAACGATCTATAACAATCATATTGTCCATAATACTACCACCTATATACATTTTAGTATAAATATTTTTTTTTTACAATAAAATTAAACACAAATATTAATATTTTATATAACAATAAACCTAAACATTACTCTTATAATAATCAACTTTATTAACCTGTCGACTGCGAGCAATCCCTAAACTATTATCTGGAACATCAGAATCAATACAAGAAGACGCACCAACAACACTACCATCACCTATAGAAACAGGCGCAATTAAAGTGCTATTAGAACCAATAAAACAATCATTACCAACAACAGTTTTATTCTTGTTAATGCCATCATAATTAGCAGTAATCACACCACCACCAATATTAACACCACTTCCAATACTAGCGTCACCTATATAAGACAAATGAGAAACCTTACTATTAGAACCTATATCACAATTTTTAACATCAACAAAAGAACCAATTCTACAATCAGAACTAACACTAACACCTTCACGAACAAACGCATAAGGACCAACCATAACATTATCCCCTATTTTGCTAGAAAAAACATGAGAACAATAAACATTACAATTAGAACCTATATTACTATCCTTAATAAAACATCCAGGGCCAATAACAGAACCACTACCAATAACACAATTTCCCTCTATAACAACGCCAGGATAAATAACACAACCGTCACCTATCCTAACACCTTCATCAATATAACAATTACTCTTATCAATAAATTTAATCATACTATCACCACCATAATTATATAAAAAAACAAAATGTAAAGCAAACAAAAAAAGATAAAATTAATTATCTTCAGATTTTATTACTTTTTCACTACTAAATCTATAAAAAATATTACCTCTTACACCAGGAACAAAAACATTAACTATATATTCCAAAACACCATCATTATTAACAAAACATAAAACATTACCATCACTAATAGAAGAATTAAACTCATTAACAGTCTCATCATAAAAAATATCAAAACCAAAATCATTATTAGAAATATTATTTAAAACATTAGAATAAACCAAATCAGTATCAACATCCAACAACTTAATCATATCATCATATTCAATCAAATTACCACTATTTAAATCAAAATTATAAACCTTATAATTAGGATATAAAACATCAGTTTGTTGATAACCATAAATAACAACAACACTTAAAACCTTATTACTTAAAAAAGAATAATAATCCAAAACTAAAGAACCGCCATTACCACTCTCTAAGCCAATATAAAAATCATCAAATCTATCCGCATACTCATCATACAAATCCTTAAGTTCTCTATTAACACGATAAGCATCATTAGACTTAATATTAATATAAGGAACAACCAAATTACTTAACCTCATACTACCCTTATCACATACCAAAACATCAAAACCATCACGAGTATAAGTAGTACCATCACAATAATCATATTCCTTGTACTTATTATCATTATGATATCCAGCATCATAAACATAATCTCTATTATAATCAATCTTAATATTCTTATCACGTCTAATAGGTTCAACAACAGGAATCTCAACAATCTCAGGTTTAATAATAACACTTTTATTAACCTTTTTATCAATAATTATAAAATCAATCAAAAAACAAACAATAGAAAATAATAAAATAATAAAAATCCCAATATTAGAACCAATCTCTTTCCTTTCCATATAAAATCCGCCTCACTAAAAAAGATTATAACACAAAATAAAAAAAAGAAAAGAAATAAAACAAAAAAAGATAAAATTAATTATCTTTTACTTATTTGGTTCTATAATATTTAGTGTTGGTGAAAAAATTACCGACACTTTTTAAGTATAAATAAAAAGAGTCATATATCAGAAACTTATGATACAATGTAATTGCTAAATAAAACACTGAAAGGATCTGAT
>Ga0247611_10001863_pt1 | contig 36299 bp, 23 predicted proteins | sample 177DNAGHGhighgp2_FD_192422 | JGI IMG/M metagenome (GOLD analysis project Ga0247611, IMG submission 192422) | Sheep rumen microbial communities from Palmerston North, Manawatu-Wanganui, New Zealand - 1770 DNA GHGhigh gp2 | ecosystem: Host-associated > Mammals > Digestive system > Stomach > Rumen... | reverse complement strand
TGGGCTGTACCAGCCATGTTGACCTTGTGCCATAATAAAAATCCTCCTATAATTGTTACTTTAATTATAAGAGGATTAATTATTAATTATTAGATGGGAATCTTTTATGCATACCTATTATTCAATTACCTAATGATTTATTCTACAATACTGGAATTGCAACATACATTTGGGTAGTTACTGGTAAGGATGGAAAATCTTCAGATAGAGCAGGCCAAGTTCAACTTATTAATGCATCTGATTGTTATATTAAACGTAGAAAAAACATTGGTTCAAAACGTGTTGATTTAGATGATGATTGTATAAAGTTAATACTACAAGCATATAATGAATTTGATAATAACACATACAAAGATGAAAATAAGAATATAGTTGTTGAATCTAAAAAGTTCAATAATAATTATTTTGGTTTTACTAAAGTTACAGTTGAAACAGCTGAAACAGATGAACAAGGAAATGAAGTATTAAAGAAGGGCAAGAAACAACCAGTTAAAGGTAAAACTGATGCTGAAATAATTCCTTTAGTTGAGGATATCGAAGAGTATTTTAAAAAGAATGTATTACCATTTAATGAGCATGCATTTATGGATAGAACTAAAGATAAAGTTGGTTATGAAGTTCCTTTTACAAGATTGTTCTATAAATTTATTGAGCCAAGAAAGAGTGAGGATGTTTTTGCGGATTTCGAAAAACTAGCGAAAAAAGAGTCTGTATTAACTAAAGTAATATTAGGAGAAAAATTGACAGATGAGGAACAAAAATTATACAAAGAAATAATGGGGGAATAAGCCATGAAGTATAGTGGAGTCGAATGGATTGGTAACATTCCTGAAAAGTGGGAATTAACAAAGATAGGACAACTTTTTAACTTGAGAAACGATAAGGTTAGTGATAGAGAGTATGAACCACTATCTGTATCAAAAATTGGCGTAGTTCAGCAATTGGAAAATGTGGCAAAAAGTGATGCTAGTGATGATAGAAAACTTGTCTTAAAAGGTGATTTTGCTATAAATTCTAGATCTGATAGAAAAATGTCATGTGGAGTTTCACCATTGAACGGTTCTGTGTCATTAATAAATACAGTTTTATATCCTAAAAATTCCAATGTTATTTATAATGATTATATGAACTATCTATTGAAAAATTATGGTTTTGCAGAAGAGTTTTATAGATGGGGACATGGAATTGTAGCTGATTTATGGACAACAAGGTGGCAAGAAATGAAAAGCATATTATTGCCATTACCTTCTTTAGATATGCAAAAACGAATATTTAGCTTTCTCAGTGCAAAAACTATTGAGATTGACTCTTTAATAGAAATAGAGAATCAGCAAATAGAAAAACTTAAAGAGTATAAACAAGCAGTTATTACTGAGGCTGTCACAGAAGGCCAAGAAAAAAACGTTGCTATGAAAGATAGTGGTATTGAGTGGATTGAAAAGATACCTGAAGAAACATTTGTTGTTCCGTTAAAGTTTTTACTAGCTGAACCTATGATGTATGGAGCTAATGAAAGTGGATTACGTGAAAAAATAATTAATGGTTATAGATACATACGAATTACAGATATTGATGCTGATGGAAATTTAAAAGATGGCGATGAGAATCAATATTTAACTCAGGAAAAGGGAGAGTATTACAATTTAAGTGAAGGTGATGTACTTTTTGCTAGAAGCGGAGGAACTGTAGGGAAGACATTTATTTATCATGAGTCATATGGGAAGAGTGCATTTGCAGGATATCTTATTAAGGGAAAGTGTGACTTAAATAAATTATTGCCAGAGTATTTGTATTTATATACACAAAGCTCTATTTATGAATTATGGAAACAACAAATATTTATACAGGCAACCATTCAAAATATAGGGGCAAATAAGTATTCTATGCTTCCCATAATTGTTGGTTCTTTAGAGTGGCAAAAAAAGATTGTTTCCTATGTACAAACAAAAATCAATGAAATTGATGAACTTATATTATGTAAGCAACAAAAAATAGAACAATTAGATGAATATAAAAAGTCATTAATTTATGAATATGTTACAGGTAAAAAGGAAGTGATTTAATTGATTGGTTATTGGATTTCATTTGGTTTAATTTTTATATTAATACCATTTGGAGTTGTTGGAATTAAAAGGTTGGTATTAAACAACAATCAATTAACTTCTAAACAAGTAAAATTAGTAAATAATCGAGCTTTTTTATTGATGTTACTTTACTGGCTATGTGATTTGTTTTATATGTCTTTGTTCATAAACAGTAAGTTATGGCAATTTATATTTGGTGGTATTTTACTTGTTATTATATTTATGAACTTAGCTCAAAGTTTTTCTTATCCTATAAAAAGATCTAATTTTAGTAAAGTTGGAATGATTCAAGATTTTATAATTGGAATTGGATTAACTATTTATTTGATATTTATTATTCCAAATGAAGAAGTTAAAACTATAACAATTCCAATTGTTGCTGCTGTATATGGTGGATTTATCACTTTAATAGGAGTTTCTTGGACAATTAAAAAATCTGATATTGATAGAAAAGAAGATGAAATTAGAAAAGCTAAACCCTTACTATTTATTGTTGATAGCAGAACAGTAAATAAGAGTATGGGCAATCCTATTAATAAATTTCTTTTTAGTGAAAAAAATGGCGGAACTTTAAAACAAGCAGACAAAGAATGTACTTCATATTCATTACCAGATATTTATTTAAGTAATGCTGATTATTCCCATTGTTCAGTTTGGGGATTTAGAGTAAATGATGATATTCATGTCTATGATTATGGACAAGTTATTCCTAAAAACTGCTTTATGCATCTAATGAGTTCATATGAATTTAAATTTAATGATGAAATCAAATATGTATCTTTATTGATAAAAGATATGTTAGATAATGTATATGAACTTGAATTGAATTATTCAATAGATGGAACAGGTAAACAAAAATTTATACAAATATTAAGTGGTATAGAAATAAAGAGAACAGACTTAATTTTTACATATGAGGAGGTAGAACATAATGCCAATAAATAATTCTGAAAAGCAATTTGAATCTGATATTGAATTTGATTTATTGAGTCAAGGATATCGTCAGATTAAACCGGCAGAATATAATGCTACTAATGCTGTATTTCCAGAGATTTTAGCTGAATTCATTAGTAATACTCAACCTAAGGAATGGGCTAGATATACTAAGTATTATGGTGATAGAGCAATAGAAAAATTAGTAAGACGTTTTAATGAAACTGTTGAAGCTCGTGGTGTATTAGATGTTATTAAAAATGGTATTGAAGATATGGGTATAAAACTTAAGCTTTGTTATTCAAGACCAGAGTCTTCATTAAATCAAGAATTGGTTAATTTATATAATAAAAACATTATAGGTATAACTAGACAATTCAAATATTCTACCCAGAACAATAACAGCATTGATATGGTTATTTCTATTAATGGTATACCACTATTTGCATTTGAGCTTAAGAATCAATTGAAGGGCCAAGACTATAATAATGCGATTATGCAATGGAAAGAAGATAGAGATCCTAAAGAATTATGCTTTAGATTTAATCGAAGATTCCTTGCATATTTTGCAGTGGATTTATATGAAGTATGGATGACTACTAAATTAGAAGGAGATAAAACTACTTTCTTACCATTTAATCAGGGAAGCAATGGACCAGGTAAATCTGGTGGAGCGGGTAATCCAACAAATCCTAATGGATATGCAACTTCATATTTATGGCAAATAGTATTTGATAAAAATTCTGCATTTGACCTTATTAATCGCTTTATTACGCTAAATGTTGAGAAAAAAGAATACTTTGTTAATGGTGTTAAAAAGTCTGAGATTTCTGAAAGGTTAATTTTCCCTAGATATCATCAGTATGATGTTGTAAATAAGCTTGTTGCTGATATTAAACAAAATGGTGCTGGCAGAAATTATTTAATTAAACATTCAGCAGGTTCTGGTAAGTCTAATTCTATAGCTTGGATTGCTTATAGAGCAGCTTCAGTATTTAATGAAGAAGATAAACCTATTTTTGATTCAGTAATTGTTGTTACAAATCGTATTGTATTAGATTCTCAATTACAAGATACCAATTGAATCAGTAATAAAGAATAAAACTACTAATGAGGTAGTAGGATCAGAAAGCTTCCTTGTAAAGGTTAATTCAGAAGATGAAGTTAAATCAATTATCAAAAAGATGGTTGAATCTAAGGATTCTTCCGAATACGGTGAGGATGAATATAAGTATCATGAATGCTCCGAAGAGAACTACGTAAGGTTCAAAGAAGCAGAAATAATACGAAGTGCTAAGTCATTCTACTATGAAAGACTTATGAAGGAAGTAAATCCTTGCTTCATTGTTTATGGTAAAAGTATCTATTAAAAATATTGATGGATATAATGTTGTCGTATATTGGGGCTTTTGGAAAAACCATTTATTAATAGAAGATTATGAATATGATTCAAATTGGGGAAGTATTTTTCATAATACATTATTATCTGGTGAATTACCAAATGGAAAACAAGTTACTGTAACCCTGTCATCAGGTTCTGCAAGCTTTAAAGTTGATTCGTTGAATGATAGTACTATAAACACTTATGGTGCAGTATCAAATGATATGGCAGAAATAGTAGAACAAATTAAAGATAATAAAAAAGATCAAAATGATAATCCTTCAGATATTGATAATGGGAAATCAAATGACGATGCATTAGAAATAATAAAGAGAATAAATGAGGATTTGTTGATGCTATCATGTCAAAAAGACTCTAAAAAAATTAAACAATTAAAAGCAATTACACAAGAGGATTATCAAAAATTATTAAAATGTTCTAATGTAAATAAAGAAGATATTTTAAAAATAGAAAAAATGATAGTAGATATGTTTCTTGTTGTTGATAATAATTAAAGATATTGGGTACATATTATACGGGTGGTGAAGATGATGAAAGATTATCCAGATTGGATAAAGAAGGATGGTATAACATCACAAAACAAAAATTACAAGAATACGCAGAAAAAGATGGGGAAGTGTTGCGTGGAGTGGAATTTAGTCCTAGAGGATGGACAAATACGTTGGAAAGCGAGCTTAGAAGAAGCGCCAAAAAAAGAAAAAACAAATAAAGATAATAGAAAAATGCTTTAGAGTATCCTAGATGAAAAGAATATAGATGATGATAATATAAATGCTAAGAATGATAATATGGATAAATTCATTTAAGAATTAAAGAGGCTGTGAAAATAGCCTCTTTAATATCTATTTAAACCTGTTTACTTGCAGTTTTCCGTATAGTAGACTATAAGTTAGACCAATAGAAAAGACTTATAGTTTTTTTATGTAAAAAAATGAAACTAGACAAAAAATATTTTTTATGTTAAAATACGAATTAGGATTTCAAAGGAGGAAATATGAACAGTAAATTATTCTTTTATGAATTTGGCAAAATGATATATAGAATAGATGGTTTTTATAGAGAATTTGCTAAAAGATTAGATGTTAAAGAAAATCTATTATGGATTTTATATGCATTAAATGATGGTAATATGCATAGTCAAAAAGAAATATGTGATAATTGGGATTTACCTAGAAGTACAGTAAATACAATTATGAAAGAATTAGAATCAGATGGTTATATTGAATTAATCCAAATAAAGGGTGAAAAAAGAGAGCTTCAGGTAAAATTAACTGAAGCTGGAAAGAATTATTCATCAATTTTGTTAAAAGATTTATATGAAATAGAAAGAAAAACATATGAAAAAATAAAAAATAGTGATGTGTTAAAAAAGATGGAAGATGTATTGGATGGTCTGTATGAAGAATTGGCTTAATATAAAAAATATAATATTTCCTATTATGATTTTTATTATTAGTTTGTTTTTAATTAGTTGTTCAAACAATAATCAAAATAATACTATTTCTAATAATAATGAAGAATCTAAAAATAATAATGTTTCTAGTAATATAGGCGCTATTAATGAAAATATTAATAATAATACAAATTCAATTGTAATATATTTTTCAAGAACAAATAATACAGAAAAAATAGCTAAAAGTAATTCAAACTGCAGGAAGAGACACATTAAATGAATTAGCACCTGAATTTGCAAAATTAAATGATGATGTTTTATTCGGTGAGGTTTGGAGTAGAACATCATATCTAGATTTAAAGAAAAGATCTATTCTAACAGTTGTCGCACTAGCGTCTACAGGTATTACAAATTCATCTTTAAAATATCATATAATGAATGCTAAGAAAAATGGCGTTTCATCAAATGAATTATGTGAATCCTTAACACATATCGCCATGTATGTTGGATGGCCTAAAATTTGGGCTACATTAAGATATGTAAAAGAAATATATGAATAGACTATCTTTTAAGGAGCTGTGAAAAACCTAGGTTTTTTCACAGCCCCCATTTTTAATTTTATTAATTTAATTGAATTTAATAATTTGCTATTTTTTTAAATGAAATTATTTTAATTATTGATAAAAATGTAATATGTAATATAATTAAAATATATAATAAAACGAGGTATAAATAATGAAAAATATTACTTTAAATGACAAGCAAGTTATAGTATTAGAAAGCTTATTACAACAAGAAATTGAATATCTTAGCAATGAAGCTATTCCTGAAGCTTCAGGTGAAGATAAAAAAGAATTCGAAGAAGAATTAAAAGCTTGTAAAGATTTATTAAATCAAATTAAATAATAAAATATTATTAGATAATGTATTATCCATATCTTAATTGATATAAATATATTTGCTATATTAATTCTTTTGATGATATTTATCTCCATTTTCCCAAGAACTTGATCACTCTTGGGATTTTTTATTTTATTTGAAGGAAAAGAATTATATAATAAAAATAGTTTTAAGAAATAATAAATGGCTTAAAATCATTTTAATATTTAACTAAAAATAAGTAAACTTTATGTTTACTGACATTTTATTGCTATCACCTTATAATGATGCTGTGAGGTGATAAAAATGAAAATAAACGAAAAAAACGCAAAGAATTTATTTATGAGATTATTCCCTAGTGGAGAAGGAAAGGATTATGCCGGAAGGCTTATGCTTTGTTCCGAATATGGAAATAATAGTAGCAGCTATGGTTGGAATATAGATCATATATTACCAAGAGAAAAGAATGGCTCTAATGAAATTGTAAATTTACAATGCACTAATATTATTACTAATTTAAATAAGGGAGCTAAGACAACATGGGAGGATGTTGGATATATTTGGCAAGTAAAAAGAATTAAAGGTAATAGGAAGAAGCATGCAGTAAAGAAAGTGAAGGAGGCTTAATATGGAAAACTCAAAATCATTCGAAAAATTTAAACATATTATTGATTATTTCGTTGGAAAAGAAGGAAAAAAATTAGTTGATATAGCATCAGAATTAAATCAATCTAAACAAAATTTAAATAATTTGCTAACAAGAAATACTGCAAGTGAATTACAATATAACATAGCTTTTGAAATGTCACGTGTTTATAATATCGATATTTGGTATTTTTATGATGATAATATTGAAATAGTAGATAGACCGTGGGAAAAATATCATAAGGTTGATAGCGTTAGCTTTAATGAGCTTTCTGAAAAGGTTAATTCTATTCAATTAAAAATAGAAGAATTAACAAAAAAATATGAATCATCTAATAGTGATATTTGTAAAATCATAAAGGATAAAGCAAGTTTTATAATTACTAATATAATTAAAAACACTGTTGGATTTAAAGCTGCATATGAATTATTAATGCAGGATTTAAGATATACTAATGAGCCTTTAAAAGCTATTATAGAAGAAATGAATAAGCTAATGATATTAGATATATCTAAAATAAATAAATTAATAAGTGAGCTTAATATTAATGATACATTTAATTTATTCGATGCATATAATGCATTGCAGGAATATGAAATTGTTACGTATGATGATACTAAAGATATAATAGAGGTTACAAATATAATCAAAGAATTAAAAAGAATCAATGATTTTTATACATTATATTGGGATAAAACAAAGGATTTATTTGAATTGATTAATAATTCTTCTAAAGATTTAGTTGATAAAATAGATGATTCATTTCAGCAGTCAGATTCATTAATGGATTTATATTATGCTAATACAATGAAAAGATTATTTAGTCTTAATAGAGATATAATAGATTTAAATAAGGTTTTAAAGCCTATAATAAAAGAAATGCTAGAAGATTCATATTCAGATCCTAATAGTAGAGATTTAATAAATGAATGTATATTATCCGATGATCCTTATAATTTCATTATGAAGCAATTTAAAAAAGAATCTATAATAATTGATAAAAATATGGAAATATTAAAGAGAGGTATTAATAATGAATAAAATATTAACATCGTTTAAAAATATTAATCATAAATTATTTATATCACTTTTAGTAATGGGATTAGTTCCTACTATTTATACTACATTAAGAGTATTCTGGTTAGGTAACTTACCTGGTGATTGGTCTTATTCAATTGCTGGTCAATTATCATGGATTAATTTAATATATGAAGTAATTAATGAAGCTATTATATTGCCTTTATTCTATTTCATTGGCAAAGTCATTTCAGATAAGAAAGACTTAACCAATAGAATGAAAACAGGCTTATTAATTACTTTAGGTATTTATATAATATTATCAATATTTATAATGACTTGTACTAATCCATTATTAAAAGTTATGGCAACTGATCCATCTATTATAGATGCTTCAGCTACATATATTAGAATAGAAGCAATAGCGAATGTATTTGGAATACTAAGTCAATTCGCTTTAGTTGGATTAGTAACACTTGGTAAAGATAAATTAGTATATATCTTAACTGGTGTTAAATTAGTATTATGTGTAGTATTAGATTTATTCTTAGTTTCAACATTATCATGTTCAGCTAATTTAGGTGTAAATGGTATTGGTGTAACTAATATAATTGTAAATGCACTAATATTTGGTACTACATTATTCTTATTAGCTAAGAATGGTGTAAATGTATTTAATAAAGAGAAGATGTCATTTACTTGGGCAAAAGAATTTGCTAGAGTAGGTGGAATATCTGGTTTAGAATCATTTGTTAGAAATCTAGCTTATATGGTAATGATAGCTAGAATGGTAAATGTAGTAAATGAACAAGGTACATATTGGGTTGCTAATAATTTTATTTGGGGTTGGATGTTACTTCCAATTACACAACTTGGTGAATTAATTAAGCAAGAAACATCTACAAATAAAGATGCAGTTAAGAATAATACATTAGGTTATTTTACAATTACTACAATAACAATATTAGCTTGGTGTATACTAATACCTGTATATAAACCATTTATGACTCATGTATTAAACTTCAGTGATGTAGATAAATTATTTGAATTAGTAATGGTATTATTCGGATTCTATATTCTTTATGCAATCCAAAATGTATTTGATGCTACATTCTATGGTTTAGGTAAGACACATTACATGTTATTTGAATCAATTGTTACTAATTCAATTTATTATGGTATAGCATTCATATTATATGTAACAGGTGTATGGACACCTTCTTTAATTGGTATTGCCTTATTATTTGGTATTGGTAACGTGTTTGATACAGTTGTATCACTTGGTGCTTATTGGTTCTTGTTAAGAAGAAATAAGATAAATATACTTGATGTTGAGGTATCTACAAGTGAAGTACAAGAATAATTATCATACACATACTTTTAGATGCGGTCATGCTGGTGAATATAAAGATGAAGAATATGTTTTATCTGCGATTAATAATGTCTTGGAAGTATTAGGATTTTCAGATCATATAATGCTTCCAGGCATTATAGAGCCTACTATTAGAGGAGATTATTCGCTTTTAGATGATTACATTGAAAGTATTAATTATTTAAAAGATAAATATAAAGATAAAATAAAAATATATTTAGGTTTTGAAGCGGAAGCTCTACCTAAATATTATGATTATTATAAAGAATTATTATCTAGTAAAAAGATTGAATATTTAATTTTAGGTAATCATTCTTATTTAGATAATAATCAATTAGTAATATATTTTAAAAATCCAGATAGAATATATGAAGATTTAGAATTATATACAAATTCATTAATAGATGGAATGTCTACTGGATTATTTAAATACGTTGCTCACCCGGATTTATTTATGAAGCATCTTAAATTTTGGGATGAGCATCTTATAAAAGCAGCAAATAGAATATGTGATGCATCATTAAAATATGACATACCACTTGAACTTAATTTAGCTTGTTGTTTCGATAGAGTTCCAAATATTGGTATTAAAGAAGTATTTAAATACCCATATATTGAATTTTGGAAAATCGTTGAATCAAAAGGTTGTAAAGTTATAATTGGAGTTGATGCGCACGAACCATCTAGATTTGATAGAGTTAAAGAGGTAGTTGAATATACACTTGACGCTCTAAATTTAAATTTAAATATTATTGATAAAATAGAAATAAGTGATGAAAATTAGGATTCTATTTAATAAGTATGTGCTTATAACTGAGTAAATTCTAATAGTTGAAAGCTCCATAAGTTAAGCCGAGTAATTGGTAAACTTATGGAGTTTTTATTGTTTTTAAACTGAAAAATAGTACAGTTAAGCAACTTTTTTTAAAAATGGTTTCGTTATTAGACCATAATAATTTGCTTATTTTAAAATTATATAGTATAATTTAACTAACGAATGGATTCTATAAAATTAAATTATTGATTTACCATGCCTTTTAAATTTAAATAAAGAGGGGTAATTGTCGTTTATATTTCATAATTATCATCCTATAAGATCTTGGTAAATCCAGGGTCTTTTTTGCATTTTTAAAGGAGGAATAAAACTATGAAAAAAAGAAATATATTGTTTTTTATTTCATCGCTAATTCTAATGATAGGATTAGCAAGTTGTGGTTTATCAAATAACACAGCAAAAAATGATAATAAAGTTGAAAACGATAATAATGCTGTTGTTGATAATGATGAGCAAAAAAATGATAATGTAATAATTACCGAACCTACTGGAGACTTTAATGATGGAGTAATACTTCTAAAAAGTAATTCATTAACTTCAAATGATTTAGGTGATCTTAAATATAAATCTTATGAACAATTATTTAGGGGTAGTTCATGGTATAGAGTTATATTGAATGATGGTGTTGATACTATTGAGTCTGTTAAATATTTGGCTAGCTTAAATAAATTTGAAAATATAGATTATGATTATGTTTTAAAACAAAATGATAACATAGATTTGGAAAGCTATGATGGACGTATTACTAATCCGGGATACATAAATCAATATTATTTTAAGCAATTAGGAATAGATAAAATGTATCAATATATGGAAAAATATTCACCGGTTGATAATAATGGTAAAAAAATAACAGGTGCTGGTGGAAATAAATCTACAGTTATTGCAGTTGTTGACACTGGTGTTGATTATAATCATCCAGATTTAAGAGAAAATATGTGGGTTAATAATTTAGAAATCCCAAACAACAATGTCGATGACGATGGTAATGGATATGTTGATGATTATTATGGCTGGAATTGTATTGCTCATAACGGCGATCCTCAAGATGATCAAGGTCATGGAACACATTGTGCTGGTATCATTGGTGCTGCAAATAATAACATTGGTGGTGTTGGTATTGCTTATAACTGTAAAATAATGGCAGTTAAATGTGGTGATGCTAGTGGAACATTTAATTCAAGTGATATAGCTGAAGCTGTAACGTATGCATATATGAATGGTGCTGATGTAATTAGTATGTCTATTGGCGGAACTGATTTATCAATCGCTGTACAAGAAGCTTTGGAAAAAGCATATAATTCAACATTAATATGTGCAGCTGCTGGAAATGATGGAATGAAAAACGAACCAGCATATCCAGGGGACCTACTTTATAAGCCAGTGTATCCAGCTTGTTATCCATACGTAATGGGAGTAATGGCATGTGATTCATATAATAATTACGCTTTCTTTACAAATTGGGATACAAATCATGATAATCAAATTGAGTATGAAATAGCTGCTCCTGGAATAGGCATTTATTCAACTATTCCAAACAATAAATACGCTGCATGGAATGGCACATCAATGTCTACTCCTATAGTAGCAGCAATAGGTGGTTTATTAAGATCGTATTTTCCTGATAAAGAAACTTATACTACCAAGTTTTTGATGTCACAATTATCGGAAACTGCTAGTTATTTTGGCGGTGAAAAATATCCTGGTGTTGTAAATGCCTATGCTGCTTTGACAGAGGCTCCAAAACCTAATTTGTCATTGTATGATTATTATATTTTTGATAACGTTGAATTGTCTGATAAAAACGATGGAGACGGTATAGCTGATGCTGGCGAGACCATTCATATTGGTGTAGCATTAAGAAATAAAGGTGGAGTAGCATCTAATATTCATCTTGAAATTTCAAATGTTATGATTAACGGAATAGCTGATAAGTATGTTGAGTTAGTATCTAATGGATTGGATATAGAAAATGTTGGAACATATTCAATAAGAGAACCAAATAAAATAAAAGATGAAAATGGTAAAATAGTTGATGTTTCGGATTATTTTACTGTAAAGATAAAAGATGATGTACCAAATAGTTATCCAATTGTTTTAACATTAACTGGTAATTATAAAAATGGATTAAATCAAAATGATAACACTTCATATGATTTTTTGAATAATGGTGAACAATATAAGATTAGGATAGTTGCAAGTAATGGAATAAAATTACCATGTTTTATAACTGAAGACACCACTTTTGAAAGTGGCCAAAAGTATATAATGGTTGAAAATTTAGTTATTGATAATGATGTAACTTGCGTTTTTGAAGAGGGGTGTGTAATTGAGTTATATGGAAATATTGATGGCTATTACAACACGTTATTTAATTCATTAAAAATAACTAGTTATGGTAATTTAATATTTAATGGAACTGAAGATAATCCGATTATTATTAAAGCAAATAGAGAGTTTGGATTTGAAGAGATTCCGTGTTTTATCAATTCATACGGAAGCATAGTATTCAATTATTGTGATATTACTAATGTTAGAACTGGGGAGAATAGCTTAAATACTATTTTTAGGAATTCCATAATAAGGACAAATGGATGCCATTATAATTTGGTTAATGGTCAATATAATGGAGAGTCTTCATATATTAGTGCTGATATAATTGAAAATTGTCAGATTGTAGGTAGAGATTTATCACATATTTTTAGAATAAATGTAAATTCATTTATTGGAAACTCTATGTCACTACTAAAATCAAAACCATCAGAGTATCCTTATCCAAATTTGTATTATTTAGAAGTTTACAACGAATGTAGTAATAATATATTTATTCAACAAAAAGAATTTGACTTAGTAGCAGGTTCTAATGGTGATTATGATCCGTTAACTATTACATTAAAAGGTACTGTCACAAGAGTTGATAATAATGTTTTTATGAATTCTTATGATGAAAATGAATTACCGTTTGGGAAAAGTATGCGTATCATCGTTGAAGATGGCTGCGTTGATGATTGGAATGGTAACGAATTCTATGGAATATATGGATTGTTTGTTAATAAATTTGTATATGATCATACAGTTGGAACTGGAAATGTTGTAGTAAAGTATCATCCTGACGTAAATAATAATCCTGAACTTAGACAGGTTCATATAAAATCAATAAAAATTTATGATATGGATGATAACGAAGTTACTAAAATTGATAAAAAAGAATATAAGTATGTAGTAACATTTAATAAGGAAATGGATACATCAAAAGAACTAAATGTATTATTTGGTAGTAGAAGACCATATGCAGATTTCAAAGTAAATGGTGAATGGATCGATGAATATACATGGTCAGGAACATATACTATGAAATCAATCATTGAAAATGGAATAGAACATTTCTATGTTTTCAATGCGTATGCTAAAGATGATTCATTCTTTGAATCACAAGACTATGGAAGGTATATATCATTTGAAGTCGAAGTTCTTGGATCATTAAGCATGAATTTATCTGCAATACCATCAATTGACGGTGTGGAATTGACATGGGTTCAAGATGATTATGATACATTGATGGGTTATAACGTATATAGAAGTGAGTCTAAGGATGGTAATTATGTAAAACTAAACACAGTTGTTATTCCTTCAGACGAAAACTTATTCTTAGACGAAAATGCAGAGCCAGGTAAAACTTATTGGTATACATTTACAGTTGTATTTACTGACTTAAGTGAGTCAATACCTTCTGGTAAAACTTATGCAATAGCATTTGATACTGAAGCTCCTAGAATATATCATACTCCTGTAAATCAGGGTTATTTAAATAATAATTTAGTTATATCTTGCACAGCCACTGATAATATAAGTATTAAAACTGCGCTATTATACTATCGAATTGTTGGTGATAATGAATATAAGTTTGTGACTATGAATAATAGTAATAATCGCTATAGAGGTGTAATATTAGCGAATGAACTTGATTTAATGGGAATTGAATACTATATTGAAATATCAGATGGATTTAATTCAATAACAAAAGGAACAGAAGAAACTCCTTACTCAGTGGTAATTAAAGATTCTTCAGCACTAATGAATATTGGTGATGTTGATGGTGATGGAATTATTACGACAAAAGATGCATTAATGATTATTAAAGCAATCAACGGCGATTTAATATTAACTGATGATCAATTTAAGAGAGCTGACTTAAATAAAGATAATACTTTATCAAGTGTAGAAGCTTTAAGAATATTACAATATATTAATGGTAATGTAATAACACTAGAAATGTAAAATAGGAGGTATACTATTATGAAGAAAAAAAGAATAGTTATCTTCCTAATAGCATTAAATTTAATATTACTTTCCATATTTATGATTAATACTAAAACATATGCGGATGAACAAATTTCAGTTATTGCTGAAACAAATTCATCAATGGAACAAGGTTCATCTGCATATTGTTATGTTAAAATTAGTTCATTAGAAAATGTTTCTTCGATTAATATTTCAGTTTATTTTGATTCAGATAAAATAGAAGTAATGAATACTTATAATCAAGTATCTGCTAGTTTATATGATTCATCAATTAATGAGGATAAAGTAAATTATTCATACATATTTGATGGTAATGGAGAAACAACAGAAACATCTTTATTCTATTTTTATTACAAAGTTAAAGATGATTCAGTATTAGGTAATACATATTTTGATATTATTGTAACTGATGCATTGAATTCATCATTAAATGAATTAAATGTAAAAGGCAATAGATGTAACATAAATGTTATCGAAAAGAAAGTATCAAAAACATGTTATGTATACAATAATGAAAATTCTATTAATACAAAGATAGGACAAGAGTTTGATGTAAAATATTATTTCAGTACGCATGATATTGCTTCAGGTTCGATGAATATTACCTATGACTATGATTTATTTGAATTGAAAAATTATTCATTTGGTCATTTCTTTGATGAAAAAATAAAAGATATAAATACTAACTTAAATGGTTCAATATATATATCATTTTTAGGCACTGAAATAAATTATAATACAGATATAATTACATTAACATTTATTCCTAAAAAGAATGTTAATGATTTATCAATAATTAGTATTTCAGTAACTGATTTATATGATAATGATTTAAACAATATAATATGTAGTAGCACAGATATTTCTATTAATTTAAGTAAAGATGAATCTTATATTGAAGATGCACCTAGAGTTTATTTAAATGCTTCTATGCAAAATAATAATAGTCAATGCTTATTAACTATTAAATTAGATGAAAAATCAAATCTTGGTGCTGGTGATTTTAATATTACATTTGATACTAATTATTTAGCATATAACTCATCAACCAAGATTTTATCAGCAACATATTTCAATGTTAATGATAAAAAGAAGGATGAAGGAATTATAAAATTTTCTATAATATCTTTAGAAAATATATCTAGTGAAACCGATGTTTTAACTATATTATTTGATATTAATCCAATATGTAGTGATCAATTAGTAGATTTTGATATTACTGCAAGTGGTTTATCTGATTCATTAACTAATCCAATTATGTTAAATATGATTGGATTAAGCTATGAGTTAGTAAGTAATGGTCATAATTATGGTGAACCAACATTTGTATGGGATGGATATACAGCAAAAGCTATATTCACATGCCAACACGATGATGATCATATAGTAGAATTAGTAGCTACAATTACAAATGAAATAACTACTAATCCAACATGCGAAGCAACAGGTATAAGAAAATATACAGCAAAAGTAACATTTAATGACATAGAATATAGTGATTACAAAGAGGAAACACTTGAAGCAATAGGACATAGTTATGGAGATTGGAGTATAACAACAGCTCCAACATTAGCTACAAAAGGCTTATTAATAAAGGTATGTCAAAATGATAATAATCATACGCTAACATATGAATTACCTATGTTAAATAAAGATGATTATACATATAGTGTTGTTACAAGCCCTAAATGTGAAACAACAGGAAAAGGAAGTTATAAGATAACAGTAGATAATCAGGAATTTACATTTGAAGTAATAACTGATGCATTAGGTCATGCGCCACTTGAAGCAGTTAATGAAAATATAGTTCCTGCGACATGTGAAAATGGTGGACACTATGATTTAGTTGTATACTGCAATGAATGCGGCAAAGAATTATCAAGACAAACTATAACTGTTACTAAGTTAGGTCATAATTATGGTACTGTAACGTATAGTTGGAATAATGATGAATGTACAGCCACTAGAGTATGTCAAAATGATAATAATCATATAGAGACAGAAACAGTAAAAGGTAGTTATGTAAAAGTAAATGATGCAACATGTACATTAAATGAAATAGGTAAGTATGTAGCCACATTTATAAATCAAGCATTTGATACTCAAGAATCTAGTGTATTTGAAGTGGCTAACACAAAATTAAGTCATAATTATGGCACTGTAACATATACTTGGAACAATGATGAATGTACGGCAACAAGAGTATGTCAAAATGATAATAATCATATAGAGACAGAAATAGTAAAAGGCACTTATGTAAAAGTAAGTAATGCTACATGTATATTAAATGAAACAGGTAAGTATGTAGCTACATTTACAAATGAAGCATTTGAATCTCAAGAGACAAGTGTATTTGAAGTAACTGATAGTATGTTAGGTCATAATTATGGTGAACCAGCATTTGTGTGGAATGATTATACTGCAAAAGCAATATTTACATGTAAAAATGATAACGACCATAAAGAAGAAATAATAGCTACAATTACTAATGAAATAACAAAAGAAGCTACTGTTGAAGAAAACGGAATTAAAACATATACTGCAACAATAATTTATAATGGTAAAACTTATACTTCTACAAAAGAAGAAATAATAGCCAAATTAGATCCAATTGTTGAGTATGAAAAGGTAATTAATTCATTATCTAAAGATGACGGTTCTGAAACAATTCAAAAGAAATTAGAAAAAGCCAATTATTTATATTCATTAATTGAAAACAAAGAATCAGTAAAGGAATTACATAATACTTATGATGAATATCAAAGATATTATGAGGAATCTATTAAGCAAACTTCAAATAATGGATTAAATGGAGGAGTAATAGCTGGAATAATTGCAGGTTCAATCGCAATAATTTCTGCCATTGCAGTTGGTGGTTATTTCATATTAAAAAAGAAAAAATCTAGTTAATTATTTCAATAAATAGAAAGAGGAAGCTCATCGATTCGATAGCTTCCTTTCTCTATTTATATATGTTTATTTGCATGAAAAATTACTATAAATGTAATCGTTTTCGAAATTTTCGAATAAATTTTTTACAATTTATTTAAAAAGACATATTTAGCAATTGAAAAAAATTATTTTTATTATATAATAAAACACGTATGAGTAATAAATTTAGCAAAACTAAAGCGATTTAGTGACGCAAAGCTATAGGGTCTTAATGAGACAGCCAGTTGCAATATTAGGTTACAACTGGTTTTTTTGCGCCTTTTTATATTCATTGATAATATGCTGAAAGGAGACTCTGTTTAAAATGAAAAACAGTAAAAAGAAGTTAATAATTATTTTAGGCATAGTCGGTTTTCTTTTTAGCATCACTGTAGTATTTGCCGCATTCATTTTCAATCAAATAATTGAAGGTAGTGCTAAGACTGGATATATTGATATTGATTCAAAAAGCTATTATATCTATTCTGCTGAAAATAATTTAGAACAAACTGATGCAAATTATAAAAGACAATCAAAACTAAGAAAAGATACAATAGCTGTATTAGAAGGCTTTATATTATCTTCTACAAGCACATATTCACTTACTGGTGATACTATATTCATCAATGGTAAAAGCTATTATACAAAGAGTGGGTCTACATATACTATCGCAGAGGTAGAGGTAGGAGATAGTATAGCAGCAGATACATATTATGAAGAAACAAAAACATATAATGGTATTTCTAAGGTTGGTATAGCTTATGATAATAGCCTAAATGATATTGAAGTTACTATTGTAGGTACTAATAAATTATCATTTAGTTTAAATGATTTAGCTATATCTATTACATGCCAAATAGATTCAGAGCAAGGTATAGTAACTGAAGGAGAAGTTACTGTATCAAATAAAAATTATAAAGCAGTAATAAATGCTGATGGCTTAGGATTAGTATTAATCGATACTGATATTACAAATTCAGCATCAGGATATAGAGCAGTAGATGCAAATTCAGCTATCAATTGTTCTGCGTCAGAAAATAAATACGCAAATGATAGTATTTATCTTTCTCAATTAGGTCTACATTTTGAATTTACAACAGAGCTTGCAGCATATGTTAGAATTCATATCCAAGATGGTTGGAAAAGAACTCGTGTATATGCATCAAGTGAAAGAGAAAATTATATATTAAAAGATCAAATATCAGGTAAATCACCATTCACTATTGGTGGAGATAACTGGTATTATGACGAAAAGACAAATTGTATCTATCTAAAACAAATGTTTATACCAACACAAAATGCAGATGGTACATACCAAAGTCAAGCATATACCTTCAATGTAAATGAAGCATATTTTTATCATGCAATATCTACTAGTGCATATACTGAATATATCGATGTTCAGGTATCATTTACTGTAGATATAGTTCAAGCTAATAGAGCGAAAGATCTATGGCAGTTTGATCCAAGCACAATATCTTAATATTTATTGAAAGGGGAATGCAAAAATTATGAATAATAAAAAATCTTTTAATCCGATTTTAAAAAAGATAATATTAGCAGTATGCTTAATTTTAGTTCCTATTTCAATAGGAATTATTGTCTTTACTAACCTTAATAAATCTGTTACTGATCCTGCGTTTCATAGATATAATGATTTTTATAAAGGAAATCAAGCACAAATATCTACTCCAGGCTCAATGGCTGATACTGAAACAATTAGTATGACAGCTGCAGCTGCAGCAAATTCTAATAAAGGTAATGTAATTACAATTAAGAATGATACAGAATTAAATCTATTTTCATCTAAATGTAATTCCAATGCAGCATTTTTAGGATATAGCTATAAGCTTATTGCAAATATTGATTATAATAATTCAAATGCATTTAAACCAGTAGGTTGGAATGGTACACCATTTAGTGGTACATTTGATGGTCAAGGATATGAAATAACTGGTTTAAATATGAGAATGACTGCAACAACTGAATTTGATGGAAAAATGGATTATTTTTCTATGTTTTCAGTAAATAGTGGTACAATCACTAATTTAGGCTTAACAAGACCTTTACTTACAACTGCATCTTCATTAGATGCATTTGCAGGAGATGGCGGTGTATCATATTTAGTTGGTAAGAATACAGGTACTGTATCAAATTCATTTATTATTGATGATGATAATGCATTAGAACAAAAGGCTGGTATTGCGGCTAATGGTGGTGCTCGTATCGCAACACTTTGTGTTTTAAATAATGGTAATTTAATTAATAATTATGTTGTAACTAGTGCGGTTGTAAATATCAGTACAAAGGACTGGTTAGAATTCAGTGAAATCTCATTAAAGAATGAAGGTTCTATTACAAATAATTATTATTATAATGCATCTATTCAATCATATAATGGTGGAGTAGTAGAATATAAGCCTGCATATAATATAAAAGGTAAGACAGGTCAAACAATTGGTACATATTGTAAAACACCTGTTGAATTAGTTAATAACCTACATACAGCTGATAATACATGGTATATACCTGCAGATTATGGTGATATATCAAGATATGTAGGAATTGATTATGCAATTAGACGTGGTGTTGCATATGATAATGATACAAAGACAATAACTATTGCGAATGCAAAAGATTTTGCATATATGTATGAATTATTTAATGAAGATGACTACATGGCATCTAATGCATTAACATATAATATTACAGCTGATATAAATTTAGGTTTAATCCCTGTTGAATCATATATTTATAAAAAAGGTATAGGTGCAACAATAGAAGGAACTGATATTAGTGGTAAGCCTACATTGATTAATACTCTAACTTCAGCACATCCTACAATTTATAATGCTGATGTAATGAATAGCGCAAGAGTTGTAAAATCAACTGGTGCCGATTGTTATGGCCTATTTAATTATCTAACAGGTACTGTTAAGAATTTAAATATTATTCCTCTTGAAATGGATTTAAAGGATGTAAATACATCAAATACATCAAATGTTAAAGCAATTGGTGCATTATCAGGATACATTGAAGGCGGAAATGTTGAAAATGTAAATGTTTATGCAACAATTAAAAATTCTACTAATAAAAATATAGGTGAATTTTATCTAGCAGGTCTTTGTGGTATTTTAGGTGGAGAAGCTAAAATAAAAGGAGTAACAACTGCAGGTTCAATAACACTTGGAAGTGTTGCAACTACAATTGGATCTAATGCATCATATATGAAGGGTGTAGCAATTGGTGGAGTTGTAGGATATATTGAAGCATCATTAGGTGCAATGTATACATGCTTAAATGGCATGAATATAACATGCAATGTTGGTGCAAATATTGATTATACAATAGGTGGTGTAATTGGAGCAGGCTATACCATGAATTATGGTAAAGATTCTAACGATGAAGCTATCGGAACATCTATGCTAGAAAATGTTGGTAATATCACAGTTGCAAATAGCACTAATAAAACATATAAAACATTATATGTTGCAGGTATAATTGGTAGACATTATGGTGTAATTGATCAAGTAAATCAATTCACTAATAATGGTGATGTTACAGTATATTCAAACGGTAATGAAACATATGTAGCAGGTATAGAAAATGCTGATATATTAACTGCAAAAAAGGATGGTACAGGATTAACTGCATCTCAATTTAAAAATAATGCAGGTAATTCATTATTTTATGCATCAGCTTTTGCTAATGGTGGAAATATTACAGTTACAGGTGATGGTAATAATTTAGTTTATTCTAATGTTTTAAATATTAAAGCAACTAATAATCTAAGATCTAAATTAAGCTCATTAACAAACCTACAATATACATATAAATATAATAATGCAAGCTCAAAGGTATACAATAAGTACACTGCACAAGAAATAAGTGCAAATAGTGTATATACATTTGCATCTGTATTAACAGTTACAGGTGATAAATCAAATTACAATACTGAGCTACATGATGCATATAACCTAAGAGATATTAATATTAAAACTTCAGCTACATTAGAAAAAGATTTAAATTATAATGGTGTTGCTTATGGTAATAATATTTCTTATGACAATGTATATAATGAAGGAAATATTAAGCTAGAAGTATCACATGCAATAAAAGGTAATATATCAATTAATGGTGTATTTAATGAATTAAGTGATAATTCAAAAGCACAAATTATATATAATAACGGAAATATAGAAGTAGATTTTAAAGCTGATATAACAGGTAATGTAAATGCATCAGGTATTTGTTATGCAATAAGAAATGGTATTACAAATATTGATGAATATAATCCATCAAAGGATACTTATAATAAAAACCTAGCAGGAGCATTAAATAGTGTTGTAAATAATGGTGATGTAAAAGTATCAAGTTCATCATTTACAAATATTGAATATAAAGCCGATCATTATTATTGGTATAGAAATACTGAAACAACAAAAGTTGGTCAAACTAGCATTATGGGTTCTGTAGTTGCTGCAGTACTTGAAACATCAAATACAAATCCAGTATATAGGGTAAAAGGAAATATTAACGCATCAGGTATAGTTAATGTAAATGAATCAGTTATTTCAAATACATTTAATTTAGGTAATGTAAAAGCATTAAATTATATAATTGAAACAACAAAACGACAAGTTAATGTTGGTGGTATAGCCACATTAAATGTCGGTAAATATGCATATATCATTAATTCAGCAAATAATGGTGATATTACTGGAGCAAATTTAGCAAGCTACAATTATGGAGTAACAGGGACAGGACAATATGGTTCAGATAATAATACAACAGCTCCAAAAAAAGTAGTGCCTGACAATATTACATACTATAAATCTGATGTAACTGTAGGCGGCATTGTATCTAGAAATGATAAACTTGAAAATGGTAATGATTATATAAATACAAATGGCACAATTACTAATCACCATTCTAGCCAGTTAATATCATTTACAATAAATTATGGTTCAATTTATGCATATAATTATGCTGAAATAGGAACTGCAGCAATCGTAGAAACAAAATGTAAAGCAGCTGCGATAATTGGTTCTGGTTTATGTAATGTAATTAACGTTAATAATTATGGATCTGTATATTCTGGTGACGTTGCAGCTGGTATTTTTGGATTAATATCTTTAACAAATTATAAATCAGAAGTCGATGCGAATAAGATTTATATAGCTAATACAATAAATTATGGAAATATTTATTCTTTAAAGCATGCATATGATGAATATAAGTTAGCAATTAGTACATTTACTTCAACTACATCAGAGGATAATGTTCATCCAAAATATAGTGATTTTAATAGTGACAATTTAGCATCTTTTGGATTTGTGTCTAAAAACATTAATACAAAATTTAAATATTATACTGGTTCAGTAATAGGAATAATTGATTTCGGTAACAATGCAAATGCTGCTACAAATATTATTGTTAGATATTTAGTAAGCTTTAACGAAAATGTTTCGATTTCAGGTGCTGAAATTAATGTAAACAAAGACGTAGATGCTGATACATCTACAATTTATTCTCCACATTTAAAGCCTGATGTAGATGGTTTTAAAGATAGAGATGATTATTTAGCAACTAATGTACAATTTGCTCCATTATCATCTGAAAAATATACTGCTAATTTTTTAACTACTAATACTGTTAGTGGCGGACATCCATCAATGACTTTCTATGGTGTATTCAATTCTAATTTTAAATTTAGAGAAGTAATTGAAGGCAAGATTAAAGATGGAGAAAATGATTATTATAATACTTCAAAATATGCAACAGATAGATTCTTAACAGATTTCTTCCAATTTGTTCCTTATTCATATATTAATGATTATTTAATGGAAACAATTGGATGGAAAACAGGAGCATATCTAGATGCGGCAAATAAATTTGCAAATTCATTAGAAGGTACATACCTTTTATATAAAAATGCAATAAGTGATACGACATATCAAACTGATAAAACAAAAGCATTGAGTACAAACACATGGAGTGAATTTGCTGATCCTGAAATTTTATCTCAATTAGTTGATAAATTATTTGGAGCTAATAGTGATAAAGATGCAGTTCTTTCATATTTAGAATATGTTTTTGGGCAAAGTACAACTGATAATCCTAATGCTTCAATTTTTACGGATACTCTTAGAGGATCAATTATTGAATATGTATATAAAAATTATAGTGATTCAATTAATACAAATGATTTACTTAATTTTGCGAATGGTTATTCAACAATTCTTGCAAATGCACTATGTGTAAATGCATCAAATGAAGTAAAAACGAGTGTAATAAATCATATAAATACTTATATTACAGGAGCTAATGGTGTAACAAGAGAAGAATTATTATTAGGATTTATTGATTATTTAAAAGAAAATGGTGATTCATTCTTTAAAGGCACATCTAAGACTACAAGATATGATTTATTATTAGATTTATTTAATTCTATCGAAAATGAATCTAGTTTCTTTAAAACATTATTATCATTATTTAGTGATGCTAATCAAGATATAATTAATGGAAAAGATGTTACTGATAATGGAACAGATATTACTGATTTATCAAATTATAGTACATTTAAGAAGCTATCAAATGAAAATAAGATAGTATTCTTCCAAAATGTTATTAATGCATATTACAATACAAATGGTAATACTCCACAATATATCAGCACATATTTAGATTCTTTCTATTCTGAAATTGGTTTATTTGATTATTTAAGAAAAGATGGATATGATAAATTATCATTTGATGATATTAATAATAGTATTGATACGACATCTACAACAAATGAAGATGATGCAACTATTGACGAAAGAGTTGCACTATGGAATCAAATTAGAAATACTAATACTTTCAAAACATGGTTTAATTCAGTTGCACCAGGAGCAAGCTATTATCTAGCAACTGAATATAATAATACATATCAAACTGATTCAGCTCCAATTCCTTACGGTCTAGAGGGAGATGAAGCATTTGCTAAATTTAATGATACTGATAATCCAAATGATTTAGGAAAAACATCAGATATTAATTTTATTTATACAACTAATGTAACTCCAAATACTTATTTTTATGGACCATATGCTTCACCTGTTGATGGATATGTAAAAGTTGATACAGTAACAGTTGAATCTTCTGATTATAATCGAATATATTATTTAACGGATGGAGGAAATAATTATATTGACACTGGTTCATATACAGCTGATATTCCTGTAGGAGCAACTTGTTATTATTATCGTAATAGGTGGCGTTCTTTGACTACATACTTATCTGGTACATATTACATAAAAAATAGTAATGGTACATATTCAACAGCACCTTCTACATATAATTCATCTACTACATATTACATAAAAACAAATAGAAATACTTTAATTCCAACAGGTGATGGCACATCTTTATCTACAACAGCACAAGGCACAATAAATAAAAATACAACTGTTATATCATCAAACTGGTGGTTAAATACATCCAATTCAGGTTGGTATTCTGTAATATTTACAGATGGAACCACTAATCCAACATCAGTGACTACTGGAAAAGATACAGGTATTAAAGGAAATACTAGTCCATTAACAATTAGAAAAAGAATTAATAAACCATATTATGATAATTCATCAACAAAAAGTGGTATTAATATTAATTTGTATTATATGACTAAGAAAACAGATGATTATGTTATAGTTAATGGAATTAAGCAAACTTTAAATAATGTCGAATTAAGAAGAGAAGCAGCCGATAATACAAATCATGATTATATACTAGGAAATACAGAAATTTATTGTACTAAAAGAGGTGATAAATTCACTATTTATAATGCTGATGGTACAAAGAAATACGAAGATCAAACTAATTGGGATAATTTGCTAAAAGATTATGTATATACTGCAACAGTTAGAACTGCTTCAGCAGATTGGTATACATCAAGCAATACAGCCGATGATGGAACAGGACGTACAGGTATTTATGTTAAATTCTATTCAAATGGAACACAAATTCAAATTAAGTATGGCGAAAATTCAATGTTCACGACTAGATACATTGATTATTCACCTACTCAATTATTAGCTGTAGATGGATATTTAACTAAATATACTGATAATCCAAAATATGAATCAAAAGATGAAAGAGATATTATAAATAGTATATTTAATACAATTTTATTAACAAGTGGTAATATAGATGCATTTAAGAAAGTTGTTGCAAAATCTATATTTGAATCTGCAGGTTCAAATAGTAGTAATTCAAAAACTTTAGCTAATCATATTGATTTTATTGATAATTTTGTTGCAAATGGATTAACAACATCAACACCAGTCGATTCAAAAGCACCTTTCGATTATTTATATTATTCTTATGTTTCTACAACTAATAACCAAACTATTAATGAATATCTTACTCCTACTTCATTTAATGATAATAAAAAGAAGATTTTAAATGCAGCAGCAAGTAATAGAAGTGTATTTGCTGAATTAATGGAAATATTATTTAATAAATCGTTAGTTTTAAATGCTGATACAGACTGGGATCCTGATTTAGGATATGGATCATCGTTGGATATGAAGGCATTATATGAAAAGGTTGGAAACACTGGAGTCGCAACTGGAAATGCATTCCCAATTATAGCGAAATCATCTGAAACTGTTACTCCAACTAATGCTAGTGTTACTATACAAAATTATGATGGAAATAATCCGAAAACAATAAACACAGTTAATACACAAGAAGCTGCTTCTAATAATATTGGATATTTTGTTGGTGAATCTACAAAAATGTATAAAAAATCTTCAAAAAATTATTCTTTTGATAATTTCTATTATCCACAAAATTCAAATTATGATTATAAATTACCATTTACAGAATCTGATGGTACAGTTCATAATGCTCCAAGTGATGATGTAGTAAAATATTTAAAAGATAATTATTCAACTGATATTTATGGAGCTCGTTTGAATGCTGCTCCAGACTTAAATAACGTTAGAGCTATTGAAGATGCGATTGTAAGTGGAGTAAAAGGAACAGCAATTGCCCCAGAGCGTTGTATTTGGATTGCACCGGTACAAGCTGGAATTATTAAATTAGTTGTAGTTAATTTTGATAATACTGCTATGGGATTCCAACTTATGAAAATTACTAGACGTAAAGTTTCAAAAGATACTCCTAGATTTGCAACAGGCTTTTCGTCAATGTCTGTAGATGCAGTATTATCAACAAATGGAAGTGGAGATTTAAAAGAAGGTAAATTTTATTATTTTGAGTATAAAGTAACACAAGAAATGGTAGATAACGGCTATGAATTTTGCTTGTCTAAAGGAAACGGAAGTAATAGTGCATATTTTTGTTATATAGATTTTGGTGTATCTGCTCAAACTAAAGATTTAACACCAGAAAAGACTTACTATATTCAAGATAAACTAAATCATTCTAATGATAATTTAAATAAGATTATTACATATTTAACACCACTTGATGCTAAAAATATTGCTTTCAGCTATATTCAAGCAACTAATGTTGATCAAACTAAGATAGGTAATTATTATACATATTCAAAAGCTACTACATACAATGCTACAACTAAATATTATGCAGTTGATAGTAATGGACATTATGTAATAGCTCATGGAGTTACTGAAGATAATGTCACCGATTATTATGTATTTGAACAAGCAACGTCATATGATGAATCGGTTAAATATTATGATAAGCATTTAATAGGAGAATATCATAATCAAATATTTAATGATCCTGATTTTATTAAAGCATTAGCTAAATCATCTAATAAAGCAACATATACATTAATAAAATCAATTAATTCTAAGGAAGCATATATAAATGTACTAAAAGAGCTTGTAAAGCTTGATTCAAGAAATTTTGATTCAATAATTAATTATGCTAAAACTAATAGTTTAATAACTTCAGATTATGAATACTATTTAACTGGTGGTGCTTTAGCTACAGATTATTATAGAAATTATAAAACTGATATTACTAAGACTCATTTAAAAAAATTATTAGATGGATTATCTACAGACTATCAATATATTAATATTACAGGTGCTCAACCAGTTGATTCAGGAAAATTTGAAGAATTATGTGAACATATTGGATATCCATTAGATATGAATTATGGTATATTTGCTTTAGCTTCAAATGAAGGTATTAAAAATGGTGTATTTATTCCAGATAATTTAGCATTATCTAGTATGGATTCATATTATACATATAATACAACTGAAGAAGTATATGAAATGAGTCCAACTAAAACTGCATATTGGAGATTGGCAGGTAGTACAGAATATGATAAAGCTTCTAAATCTGGATATACTGGTGATAACGCAGTTACATATAAAGAATCTGTAAATTATGGATTCTATATTGAAATGAAACAAATCAAAAAGAGTATTGCTACTACAATATTTGAATTAAATATTACTGATGGAACAAATACTTATTTTGGTGATGTTAATTTATCAGATAATACAATAACATTCTATTCATCTAGTGATACTATTAGTGGTAATTTTACAATCAATAAGCTAGTTAAGGCTGATAATACAACATCAGATAAAGCTTCTGGAGATTTACTTACTTCAGTTAGTGCTTATAATACAGTATTTGATAATATTACAATTACTGCACAAGAACAAACTATCACTAAGACTTATAAATTACAATTTAAGAAATTAGATGTATCATATACATTAAAATATGATACTAAAACAAGTTCTACTGAATCTAGTAAGACTATAACATCAACAGATGACACAACATTAATTATTAATTTGACTGCGGAAGATGATAAGAAGCTTCCTGCGGGATTAAATTTAGAGCCATATATTAAATTTATTGGTGAAAAGAAGACATATGATATGTCATCAGATTTCTTAACAATTTCTGCTGATTCAACAGATCATAGAATTAAATCAGATGGTAGTGCAGTTATAACTATAGTTGTATCTCATAAATTACCTGCAGATACATATAATATAACTATCGCTATTGGAAATGAATCTGAATCTGTTACTTGTATTAAGGAAGCATCAACAAAAAATGAGATCTTAAGTATGGTATTAAATGGACAAAATATTATACCAAGTGCTAATATGACATCTACAATTCCATTTGGTAGAGCTTATGATTATACTGATTTAACAGATCCTAATTCAGAAAATTTCTATTTATATAATTTTGAAATTTCTACAAATGCTACTGCAGTAATTACTGCAACAAATGAAATTTTATCTGATGGATTAATGAAATATGTTGTTACATTTAAGATAACAAGTGAATCAGGAGTAGAAGGAACATATACTCATACATTAACAGAAAAACAATTCTTTAATGAAAATGATACTTACGCAAATATTTATGCAGATGGTGAAGAAGTATTAGAAACACCTGCAGCTAATGAATCAGAAAGACCATATCATTTAAGTGCTGGTACATTAAAATATAGCCATAATGATGATACATATAGCTTAGATCACTGGTCATTAGAAGATGGTATGAAATCTCAAGTATCATTTAACAGAAAAGATACAACAGGTATGGTAATTGAGCCTCAATATAGAATTAAATATAATTTAGCTAATTTCTATACTTTAGGTAAAAATGTAGAATGGGCACCAACATCAGATACTTTAACAAATGGTGCGACTGTTAATAATACTTATGCAGGTTTAACAGTTACAGTATCAGAAAACAATGATACAGGAAAATATGTATTCGTATATACATACAAAAATACAGGAACATGGGAAAATGATGTAGAATACGAAAGATATTATGAATTCCCAGAATTTGTAATTGAAAAGCTAGCATCAACTGATGCCTTATTACATCAATTAACATTCCTAGAGGAATATGTAATGCTTGGTAATACCGCAACAGTTATTTATCCTGAAATAGTAGTTATACCTGATAAATCAGGAGCTTCAACAACTTATGAATCAACTGATATTTTATATAAAACAGCCTTTGAAGCAACTTCAAGAGATATTGTAGTAACATCAAGAGATATTAAATACAATAACGGAAGTGACAATTCTTCAAATTCTGATTATTACGCAATTGGTACAGTAAGTGATGCAGACCTATCATTCTATTGTCCTACATTTAAGGTTGACGAATATGCACAAATGTATCAATATACTACATTATCTAAATTAACTGAATATGGCTTGGGTCAAACTAAGACTGACGCAGAAATATTAAGTACTCATACTAATATGTATTTATATGTTCCATTTAATAATGGCACAAAGGATGAAGTATTATTAGTAGAAATAGATTCAAGTGGATATTGGACAAATATTTATAAAACAACATTTAATGGAACAAATGGTGATACTACAAAGGTTGGAGAATTTACAGCTGGTATAACTTCTAAAAATGCTAAGGGCGTAACTGTAGGAGATTATACAGTATGTGATTATGCAGGTTCTGCAACTGATAATCAATCATTATTTATGGATTATATAGGAACACCTTTAAATGGACATTTCTGGTATGTATCTTATGTAATCTTCTCAGAAGATAAATTATTAAATGGTGTTGATGATGGTAACGTAAGATATTATCATATATCAATTATTGATACTACAAATACAATTCAATTTAATGTAACAATTTATGCTGATCCTTCATTAAATTTAAATGATATTTATTTAACAATATCTGAAAATATTTATAAGGATAAAAACAATACATTAACATATCAATCAACAAGACAAATTAGTGCTTATGGAATAGATTCTAAAGAAGCATATAGTGGATCTAGAACTGATATAGCTGATTATAAGATTTATACATTAAAATATGCATTACAAACTGTTCCTAAGGGTTATTTCTATTTCTATGTAGACTTACCTGATGGATATAAAGCATTAGCTTATACAGATATGGCAAATCAATTAAATATCACAAAGACACCTGATAAGGATGAAAAGGGTTCATTCTTACCATTTACATCAATCATTACTCAAAAGGTAGCACTTGAAATTGATATCCATAAGGGTAGTGGAGATGAAGCAGGAGCTTGGGCTATAAGTACTACAGATATTTATACAAGAAATGCTACATATTCTGGTCAAATACCACAAGAATAATAAAGCTTAAGCGGATGCTTAAGGCATTCGCTTAAGATAATTTAAAGGAGATTATTATGCAAAAGAAAACAATATTAAATTTAATAACCTTAGCAGTTACTACATTTCTTTTAGTATTAGTAGTCTTCTCATGGTATGTATCTAATAAAGAGGTTAGAGCCTCTGGTATTATTGCATCAACTGCTGGCGAAGATTATTCATTAAAGCTTCAAAGAGGTAAATTTGAATATAGTAATGGAGAATGGAAATGGACATGGGAGGATTCAGATTCTATGACATTTTCAAATATAGAACCAGGCAGTGCTCTATTCTTTAGGATAGTAGTAGATACAAGTGCGGCACACGAATTTAGTGTTAAATTTTCTAATGTTCAATCAAGCATAAAGGAAGATACTTTAGTCGCATATAATGAAAAATCACTTGTTACATATTCTAAAACAAGTGATACAACAAAGGTTTCTGGTAAATCATATTATACAGGAGTATTTAGTAAAGCTAGTGTTACCGCAGGTAATACAATTAAAAAATATACTTATTATGAATTAGATAATAATTCATATAAAATTACTACTGATACAGTATTTAGTGGTAGTAAGGATTATTATTTAGCTAATTTTTATAAAGAAAATAATCCTGATTTATCTAAAAATACATATTATGAAAAATCAGCAGAGCCAACTGGTATAAACGCAGTTGGTTATAAATATGATACTAATTCAATTAAATATTTATATCCGCTAGATAATAATAGTGTAAAGATTAATTCAACTGAGACATTATATAATACAAATCAAGCTAATGTTTTATTAAAGGATTATTTAATAGAAGATGTATTTAAGGTATATGATATAGGAAGTAAATATAATAATACATTCTATACAGATGAATTTAGCCAAAATGATAATTTATATAATTCAACATATAAAATAACAGAAGATACTACATTTAATCCTAAAAAGACTTATTATGTTAAACAAAATATACCTACATCTAGTACTAATGAAAAATATGTATTATCAATGGATAATTCATTTGTAAATGGTAAAACATATTATGAAAAGGATAGTGTTGGTAATGCATTATATTCTAATGCATTACTAAAAACTAGTGAGGCTACATTTGAAACTAATACAGCAGGTACAAAAACATATTATTATTTCGCATTAGAATTTAATGATAGCTTATCATTAGAAAATATATATGGTGAAATATCAAGTAATTGTTATTTATATCAGGTATTAAAAATAAAAGAATTACAGGTTAATAAGGAATCATAGATTGGAGGTTTACCAATGAAAAATAAAAAATTAATATTGATATTAAAAATTGGTCTTCCAATTACAGCATTTATATTAATATTAGCTACTGTAATATCAATTGTCAGCGCATGGTATACTAATGTTAATCAAACAGGTGAAATAGATGCGCATACAAAAAATGTTGGATTTACATATAAAATAAATGATAGCTCATTAGAAAATGATTATTATAATATATCTAATTTAGCATTCTTTGATATTAATTCTAAAATTGAAGGACCCTATTTTAAAATAATGGCAGTAGAAGCTATGCTAGAAGTATCTAATATAACAGATAATGATATAAATTATACAATATCATATGAGGCAACAAGAAGATATGTAGAAAATAAAACAATATCTTATGTTGGTTGTATAATAACAGACACAAAGCTAGGATATGCAATAACAAATGATTTAACATTTAAAGAAAATAAGGATTATTATACATATGATGAATTAACTCATAAATATACAAAGGAAACTGTCACTGTAGGTAGTAGTGTTACAGCTAACAAATATTATGATTATAATCCTTCATATTTAACTGATGAGGATAAGGTTGAAGATTTATATGTAGATTCTTTAAATACTAAATATACAATCAATAGTGGTACTAATGAATCATTTAAGGTAGTATATGATGGAGGATCATTAAAATCTAAAGGAAGCGCTGGAGATAGCCAGGTAATGTATTTATATTTATTTGGTGTACAAGAAATTGATAGTGCTAAAAATGATGATTTCATTTATGAAAGACATAATTTTAGATTAATAATAGAAGGAAGCTCTAATACAAATTGGACTGTAACAGATAATGAAGAAGAATAAGCTTTAAGAATTAAAAAAGTTTAATTTTTAAAGCTTTTTTCTATATGCAAGTATAACTTGACAAATTTCAAATTGCCATTTGGTAGTTTGCATGTGGAAATATTTATATAATATAGCTGAAAACTGAGGGGGAAATTATTTATGAAAAAGTTTTTTAAAATATTTATTTTTATCTTTGTATTTGTATTAACAATCTGTTTTTCAGCAATAACTGCATCAGCTGATACAGGACCACATCCATATACTAAAATAACCTTTAATGGAAACACTGATGGTATGTATGTTACATTATTAAGTAAAGAAGATCATAATGGACCATTTTATGCATATAGTGTAGAAGAAAAAAATGTTTCAAATGAAAGTGAAAAGGATATAAATCAGAAATTTATTGATTATAAGGATTCTGATGGATTTTATTATTTACAATATTATAAAAAAATAGAAAGAAATGAATTTATTTGGAGCTATTTTCCACCAGATACATTTAAAATATTAATTTATGATTCAATAAATGATAATTTTATTACTGATAATAAAATATATGAGAAAAAAGAATTCGCGACAATGTATCAGGTAATATTAGAACCAAATAGCCAAACATTCCAAGCTATTAAGCATCAACAAGGTATTGGAGGAATTATTGGAGCTTTTATAATAAGACTTGTAATATGCTTATCAATAGAAGGATTAATTGCTTTAGTATTTAGATTTAGAAAAAAAGAATTATTAATAATAATAGGAGTTAATATAATTACTCAAATATTATTAAATGTAATATTAGCTATAGATATATATAATAATGGATTTAATATGATGAATATATTAACACATGCATATATACCTATCGAGATTGGTATAATTGCTGTAGAAGCATTAGCTTATATATTCATATTTAAAAAATTCAAATTTGAAAGAGAAAATAATATAAGCATTAAAAGAATAATAATATATACATTAATCGCTAATGTTGTTTCATTTATTGGTGGATTTGCAATAATTGCTATATTACAAAATTTTAATATATTTGCGTAATCTTATAAAAATATTAGATTACAAAAATAGAATAACACCTGTAATGAAATTTGGAACGGCATCCGCACGATAAGATGGTATGTTGAAAAAACACCCAATTTTTATTAAATAAAACAAGTCAAATATTAACAAAAAAACGACCTATATTTTTAGATATTACAAGGTCAATAACGATGCATATTGAGATGGTTGCTCTTTTAGTTAAACGATAATTAAATGAAATTAGTCTACCAAATAAAGGTTTTAATAAAAAAATAGAAATATTCATAAGCAGATATCTAAATTACAAAACCGCGGAAAAGACTATTTTTTATAAGTTTCCGCGGAAATATCGTTGAATACAGTTTGATTTTGTGCTATCAAAAACCGCGGAAAGATATTGTTTTTATAAGTTTCCGCGGAAAAATTTTGAAAAATAAGTCTAGTAAGTAATTATATAATATAATTAGATTTAAGTTAATGATCTATGATTTAAAAGTCATAGGTCATTTTTATTTTTAAATAATTATAGATTAATTGAATATATAATTAATAAGTATTATTAAACGTATTGAAAAATGCAATAATTCTAAAATAAATGCGCAAATTTTACGCTATAGAAGAATATGTATTGCGCAAATATTGCGCACTTTTGTTTGATAAAAAGCGCAATTAATGATATCCTATTATTGGTGATAATATGAATGAATTGAAAAAAATAAGGATATCTTTGAATATGAGTCAGGTAGATGCTGCTAAAGCTTTAGGAATATCTAGAAGAACATATCAAAAATACGAAGCACTTGAAGATGAATCTGATAATAAGCTTAAATATTATATTTTTAGATTAAATAAGTTAAATGTTTTAGATGAAGAACATGGTATTTTAAAAATAGAAGATATAAAAAACATTGTAAATGATATCTTTTCTAAATATAATATTAGCTTTTGTTATTTATTTGGTTCTTATGCTAAAAATAAAGCAACCCCAAAAAGTGATATTGATTTATTAATTGATACAGAAGTTACAGGACTTGATTTTTTTGGGTTAATTGAGGAATTAAGACAATCATTACATAAAAAAATTGATTGTTAAAAATTAATCAATTAGATAATAATCAAGAATTATTGAAAGAAATATTAAAGGACGGAATTAAAATTTATGGATAATGTTAAAACTCCCAAATATTATATCGACAAGATTTTAAAATAAAGGAATAAATTATGAAATTATTATTTGAAATAGATAAAAAGAATTATGATAATAATGGTAAAGCTTTTGTAAGACCATCAGCTAGAGCTATTATAATTAAAGACAATAAGATATATATGGTACATAGCCTAGTTTATGATTATTATAAATTCCCTGGTGGTGGAATAGAGAGTAATGAATCTAATATAGATGCATTAATAAGAGAAACTAAAGAAGAAGCAGGACTTGTTGTAATTAAAGATTCTATAAAAGAATATGGGTATGTTCATAGAATTCAAAAAGCTAAAGATCCTGGTTATTCAAAATTTATTCAAGATAATTATTATTACATCTGTGATGTAGAAAATAAAACATTAGAACAACAATTAGATGATTATGAGAATTTTGAAAAATTCACTTTAGAACTTGTTGATCCTAAAATAGCTATAAATATAAATAGAAATAAAGAACATGGTCCTAAAGATTTAGATATGATAGAGCGTGAAGCTAAAGTGTTAGAATTATTAATTAAGGATGGTCATTTTAATTAGAGTTATTTTTCAAAAAACCACCGAACGATTTTCACATGTTGAGATGTTATGCTCATTATCTTTAGGAGTGCTCCACCAAGAAAAGAAGTAGATTAATTATTAAATAATTAAAAATATTACTTATACTAGATGACAACGTATAAAAAGTTGTCATCTTTTGTTTATAGTGCGATAATATAATGGTATAATTGATTTAAAAGTGGAGGAATAAGAACATATCAGCCAAAAACAAAATATTTAATATGTTCAAATGTGTTAAATTTCATTGAAGTAAGATGGAATTTTAGCTATTCCGATTGGATGTTTGAAAGATTAATTTAGGAGTATAAGTATGGAGTATATTCAAGTAACAAAAGAAAATTTAGAAAAAGAGCATATATGTTGTGCAATTTCTAATAATAATGATATTCAAGTTTCATCTAAAAAGAAATGGTTAAAAGATAGATTTGATGAGGGGTTAGTTTTTTTAAAATCAGTTGAAAGAGGTAAATGCTTTATAGAATA
>Ga0247611_10001862_pt1 | contig 36301 bp, 23 predicted proteins | sample 177DNAGHGhighgp2_FD_192422 | JGI IMG/M metagenome (GOLD analysis project Ga0247611, IMG submission 192422) | Sheep rumen microbial communities from Palmerston North, Manawatu-Wanganui, New Zealand - 1770 DNA GHGhigh gp2 | ecosystem: Host-associated > Mammals > Digestive system > Stomach > Rumen... | reverse complement strand
GGCATATTGTCTCGCGTTTTGCCGCAAATTAGACTGTGATTTGCCGCAAAACGCGTTCCGTTTTGCGGCAAAATGCAATGCGTTTTGCCGCAAAATGAGAGGGCATTATGCCGCAAAATAGGAGGGCGTTTTGCGGCATAATGGAAACGAAGAGCGTATTCTTCATAATTGCACAGTGACGGCCTTACCGTTGTATGATACCATTTTTCCTTCGGGATAATCCAGATCCAGGGGCTTTGCGCTGCCGGGAACGACTAAGACGATGTTGAAACGACGGGTTTTCAGCATGCCCGGGAACTGACCCTTGCGGGCACTGAACGCGATGGTTCTGGAGGCATCGTCGTAAGTGATGTCGATGGTGGCAAACTTGCCCTTCTCGTAGTTGTAGTTGGTGCCCTCGTCCTCATAGAGCTGGAAGGAACCGTCGGCACCGGCATAGACATAGAGGTTGATGAGCTCGGCGGGCTTCTCGTCGCAATACTGAATCTCAGGACCGAAGGGAATGATGCTGCCCTCGCGCACAAAGACCGGCATGCGTTCGTAGGGAGCGTCGACCATTAGGCGCCGGTTCTCGGATCCCGCCGCTTTTTCTATGACCTTCTCGCCCGTATAGAGGTTGTACCAGCCCGATTGCTTGGGGAAATAGACACTGCGGGTGCGGGCCTTGTAGTATCCCACGGGGCAAGCCATGAGGGCGGGACCGAACATCCACTGGTCCTTGATGTTCAGCACCTCGCGGTCGCCGTTGAAGTCCATGACGAGGCCGCGCATCATGGTGTAGTCCTTCAGATGCACCCAGCCTGCCATGGAATAGAGATAGGGCATGAGGCGATAGCGCAGCTTGTCGTAGAAGACAAACGAACGGTAGGCCGGATGATCCTCGGGGGCGATGTTCCAGATTTCGCGTGGGCCACTGGCCATGCACGCGGAACAGGGGGATGAACGTGCCGAACTGGCTCCAGCGGGCCTGCAGCTCGCGCCACTCTTTCAGGTCCTCGTTCTCGACCTTCGTGCGGTCGTAGAGCTGCTGGGCTGCGACGTAGCGGCTCTCCACGCAGAAGCCGCCCTGGTCCATGCCCCAGAAAGGCAGGCCGGACATGCAGTAGTTCAAGCCGGCCGTCATTTGGGCGCGCATGTCTTCCCACCGGGTGCCGATGTCGCCGCTCCAGGTAGCCGTGGAGTAGCGCTGTTCGCCGGCGAAGCCGCTGCGGGTGAGCAGGAACACACGCTGGTTGGGACGGACCGAGCGCTGACCGTGGTAGATGGCGTCGGCATTCACGATGCTGTAGGCATTGCAGTACTCTGTTGCCGTGCCTAAGGCAGTGGGACCGCTAAGCGCCTTGCGATACCACATGGGGGTGCAGTCGCGCACATTGGGCTCGGAGGCATCCATCCACCAGGCGTCGATGCCGTATTGATACTTCGAGAACAGGTTCTCGTCCATCTGTCGCCAGAACATCTTGCGGGCTCCTGCATCGTATGCATCGTAGAACGAGCCAACATAGCCGGGGCCTACCCAGTCGTGGATGTCGTCCTTCACGGCCTGATGATACATCCAGCCCTTGGCATCCAGCTCTTTGTAGTTGGCGGTGTTGCAATAGAACTTAGGCCATACGCTGATCATGAAGCGGCCGCCCATGTCGTGGATGCTGTCGAGCATGGCCTGCGGACGGGGGAAGCGGGAGGCCTCGAACTGGTGACTGCCCCACTGGTCTTCCTGCCAGTAGTTCCAGTCCTGCACGATGTTGTCGCAGGGTATCTGGCGTTTGCGGAACTCAGCAAGCGTCTGCTCGATTTCGTCGGAGTTCTTATAACGCTCACGGCTCTGCCAGAAGCCGAGCGCCCACTTGGGGTAGACGGGAGCACGGCCCGTCAGCGTGCGGTAGCCCGAGATGACCTCGTCGGCATTTCGCCCGGCGATGAAGTAGTAGTCCATGTCCTGTGTCATCTCGCTCCATACGGAGAGGCGGCGCTGGTCTTTGTGCGCCTTGACGGCCCGCAGGCCACAGTAGCTGACGTCGCCGTCAGGTTGCCATTCGATGCGCAGCTGCTGACGCTGTCCCTTGCGCATCTGGCGGCGGAACTTATAGGTGTTGGGGTTCCAGGCGGTGCGCCAGCGCTCGGGCACCACCTCCTCGCCGCCGATAAAGACCTTGATGTAGCCGGCATAGTACAGGATGAAGTGGTACTGGCGGTCCTCGGGGGCCTCGATGAAACCTTCGTAGACCACCGTAGCGCCGTTGAGACGGATGTCCTTCGGCAGGTTCTTGATGCCTCCGGGCTCTGTGCGGTTGGCTATCTCGGACGTAGCCGGGCAGTCGAACTCGAAGTAGATGGAGTCCTCGTCGCGCACCAGACGGTGGCCATTGCTGTCGGTGTAGGTTCCCGTCAGGTGTCCCTCACGCCCCTGCTTGTCGTAGATCTTGAAGGCACGGCCCAGTTGCTGGTACTCCTCGGGATTGCCCCAGCGGCAGTAGCTGTAGGAGTCCCACAGCAGGCCATAGTTCTTGGTGGACAGGACGAAAGGCACGCTGACCTTGGTGTTATACTGGAACAGGTCTTCGTTCAGGCCTTTCATGTTCAGTTCCTCAGACTGGTGCTGCCCCAGGCCATAGAACGATTCCTCGACGGGATTGGTGGGACTGTCGAACAGCATGCGCCACGTGAGGCCATGGCGCTGTTTCTCGGAAACCTTCGCCACGTCGACGCCAATCTCACGGTCGGGCACGCGGAAGGGCTTGAACTCCTTGCCCTGCTCGGCCTCCTGCAGCAACTGCCTGCCATCGGCATCGAAGAAGGTGATGCGTCCTGTGGCTTTCTCCACGCGAGCCTTGACGTTGCGGGCCTTGACCTCGACCGTCTGGGCTTCGTCGCTGATGGTGTAGCTGTCTTTCCGGGGCACAGTCTGCGGCACGATCATCAGCGAGGCTGGCTTCGTGGGCAACTGGTCTTCCGACGTGGCCCGCACACGGATAATGTTGTCGTTCATCACCTCCAGCAGCATCACTTTGGCCTGTCCGCCATCAGGACGGATGAGCACCGTGTTTCCGCTGGTCTTCACATCGGCGGCATGGAGCAGCAGGGTGCCCGTCAATGCCGGAAGTAACAATAGTCTTTTCGTTTTCATAGACATGTAGTTGTCTTGTTCGTTTCGGTTTTCAGTTGGGCCACTGGCCAGCCTTGACGCCGGCCTTGATGCCTTCCATGGCATTGCTGCCTACGACTTGGGCATTGGCACGGTCGATGATGGTCGATGAGCCGTCGGTGGTGTTGAGCCCTGCCAGGTAATTGGTGTCCCAGGCGAAGGCAATGGCACCATTGTTGAAAGCATATTGATTGACACACTGGTAGAACAGCTTGACCGATGCGTCGTGCTTGTCCTGACTGTGGCCGGCGGCGCCGGAAAGATTGCGCTGACTGGCGGCATACTCGCCAATGATGACGGGGTAGCCCTTGGAGGTATAGGTTGTCTTCAGCTTGGCGAACTCGGTCTTCATGTAGCTTTCCTCGCCCCATGTGGCGTTGTGGCTGCTACCGCTGACATGGTTGGCGGCTCCCCAATAGACAATGCCGCCCTCGCTGAGTTTTGAGCTGTAGGTGCCGCAGAACTGTCCCGGATCGTAGTAATGCACCTCGACCATGAGCCGGCCGGCTGCCTCGGGCAGTTTGTCGGCCTTCATGAACTGGCACGACGAGGCGATGTTGGTGCTGGGACCCTGCACCACAAGGGTGCGCTGCGCGTTGTTGCCTCCCGTGGCACGAACAGCCTCGACAAAGGCCTGGTTGTAGCGGCAGAGGATGGGAGTGAGCGTCTGGTGGCGGCTGTTGAACAGACCATACTCCTGGAAGGGCTCGTTGAGCCCGGCAAAGAGCAGGTGCTCGTCGTAGTCCTTGAAGGCAGTGGCAATCTGTGTCCAAAGGTCCTTCAGACGGGTAATCTTGGCAGTGATGGTGGCTTCGTCGACGGCCTGATAGCTGTCCTTGGACTTCGAGAATCCCAGCACTTCAATCCATCCGTTGTCCCAGTGGTCGTTGAGAACGACATAGAGACCGTCGTTGATGCAGTAGTCGACAATTTCCTTCACACGGCCGATCCACTCGGCGCTGATCTTGCCGTTGGCATCGCTGTGAATGTCCCAGGAACAGGGAATGCGGACAGAATTGAACCCGGCGGCCTTCACGCAGTCGATAACGGCCTGCGTGGTCTTGGTGGGCTGCCATGCCGTCTCGCCGCCAATAGCTTCCAGGGTGTTGCCCAGATTCCATCCTGGCACCATCTGTCTGGCAATATCCTTTGCCTTTTTCGTGATGTTGCCAGTAATGTCGGTGTCGGGCTGGGTAGCAGCCTCGTCGCCTTTCTCCTGTCTTACGGCTACCTGTCGGCTCTCTTTGCCGGCGGTAATGATGACGGTGGCTGTGCGTTCGGCCGTAGTGGGGTTGGCTGCTACTGTGACGGTGACGGCGGTGGTCTTCTGCGTGGCTGACAGCGTGCCGGTGGTCACCACGCACCAGTCGGCCGAACTGGTGGCTGTGGCCTGCAGGGATGCCTGGGCGCTGATGGTCTGCACGCCACCGGCTTTGGTGAACACGAGCTCTGCGGGCGTCACGGTCAGACTCGTTGCCGGCGTGCCGTTGTCGTTATGGTCGTCGCTGTTGCTGCAGGCAAAAATGGCTGTGACGGCTATGAAGGCCATCAACAGCATGGCCGCATTCTTGATTCTTTCCATCTTTCTTCTGTTCTGCTTTGTTCTTTGGTTGTTTTCGGGTTGTTTGGTAGTAGGTGCAAAAATACAAATAATAATTCTAATAATGGTATCCGATGGTCTTCTTGTCCAGATTTTAACAAAGATTGTCATTGTGGCGCTACTTGAGTGAGTCGAATCTCCTTTCTTTGGGTTTTATTTGCTTGTTTCGTGGGAAATCCTTATTTTTGCAGCTGTTTAGGAAGAAACAAGGAAACAGACAATGACAGTATGAACATCATCGTATCACAGGAAATCAAGGAGGTATGCCCCCTGTTCGTTGGAGCATGTGTCGATGCACAGGTAGAGAACACGGACTATTGTGCGGAACTATGGGACGAGATTCACAGACTGGAAGAGCGGTTCCGGAAGGAACTGACCACCGAGTCGTTGAAGGAACTGACCTCGATAGCTGCTACGCGCGCGATATATAAGAAATGTGGGAAAGACCCTTCGCGCTATCGTCCAGCATCCGAGGCCCTGATACGCCGCATGCTTCAGGGCAAGGAACTCTATCAGAAGGACACGCTCGTAGACTTGGTGAATCTGGCTTCGATAGCCTATGGCTACAGCATCGGCGGTTTCGATGCCGTGAAGTTTGTGGGCGACACGCTGACCCTGGGTATTGGCCGCGAGGGTGAGCCCTACGAGGGTATAGGACGCGGCATGCTCAACATTGCGGGATTGCCGGTCTACCGCGATGCCGAGGGTGGGGTGGGGACACCCACAAGCGATAACGAGCGCACGAAAATGACCCTGGCTACCCGCCATCTGGTTGTGCTGATTAACGGCTATGACGGCGATAGGGAGCGGGTCGTGGAAAACGCCCGCTACATTCAGGAACTGCTGCGCCGCTATGCAGGCAGTGACGGTGGCACGGTGACGGTGTACCAATAAAGAAAAGCTGCCGGAGGCTTCGGCTTCCGGCAGACTGCTGTTCAGAATGGCATGGGACCCAGGCTGGGAGGCGGCAGCGGATCGCCAGCGAAGGGGTCGTCGAAGGTGCCGTTGGGCATGACATGCTCCGTGCTGCCATTGAGCTTGGAGCCGAGAATCTCGCCGCCGCCTTCGTTGCTTGAAGCAGATGACTTGCGCGACAGACGGCCATCCTCGGGGTTCTCAAATCGTGTGTACTCTCCTCGGAAGGTGAGCAGCACGTCGTCGGTGCGGCCTTTACGGTGCTTGGCAATGATGATCTGGGCCATGCCGTGCAGGTCGCGCCCGCTATCGTCCTGATAGATGTGGTAGTACTCGGGACGATGGACAAACAGCACCATGTCGGCATCCTGCTCAATGGCACCCGACTCGCGCAGGTCGGAGAGCTGCGGGCGCTTGCCTTCCAGACCCTCGCGGCTCTCCACGCCACGGTTCAGCTGCGAGAGTGCCAGGATGGGGATGTCGAGCTCCTTGGCCAGTCCCTTGAGCGAGCGGCTGATGGTTGACACCTCTTCCTGGCGCGAGGAGAAGCGCATGCCGTTGGCATTCATCAGCTGCAGGTAGTCAATCATGATAATCTTTACGCCATGTTCGCGAACCAAGCGGCGGGCCTTGGTGCGCAGTTCGAAGACAGAGAGCCCAGGGGTGTCGTCGACATAGATGGGGGCACCCTGCAGGTTGGTGATGCGCTTGTCGAGCCGGTCCCACTCGTCGGGCTGTAGCTGGCCATTCAGTATCTTGGAACCAGGAATCTCGCAGACATTGGAGATAAGACGGTCTACCAGCTGCTGGTTCGACATCTCGAGCGAGAAGAAAGCCAAGGGTACCTTGTAGTCGGCGGCGATGTTCTTGGCCATGCTCAGTGCAAACGAGGTTTTGCCCATGGCAGGGCGCCCGGCAATGATGATGAGGTCGCTGGATTGCCACCCGCTCGTAATCTCGTCGAGTTTGTGATAGCCTGTGGGCACACCTGTCAGGCCGCCTGTGTTGGCAGCGGCTTTATTGATGGCCTGCAGCGCGTTGACAATGACAGGGTCAATCTGCGTGTAGTCCTTCTTCATGTTCTTCTGCGAGAGCTCAAAGAGCGAGCCCTCGGCTTCCTGCATCAGTTCGTCAACGTCAATGGTCTCGTCGAAAGCCTTTGTCTCGATGGAGCCGGCAAATTGTATGAGCTGCCGGGCCAGGAATTTCTGGGCGATGATGCGTGCGTGATAGTCGACGTTGGCACTGGTGGCCACACGGCTCGATATCTCTGCTATGTAGGCAGGACCGCCGGCTTCCTCAAGGGTGCCGTTCTTGGCCATCTGCTCGGTCACGGTGAGCACGTCGACGGGGCGTTCGGCCATCGAAAGGTCGCGGATGGCCGAATAGATCATCTGATTGCGCGGCTCGTAAAAACTCTCGGGATAGAGCATCTCGCACACCACGGCATAGGCATCCTTGTCAATGAGCAGAGCTCCGAGTACGGCGCGCTCTATCTCAAGTGCCTGGGGCTGCAGATGGGCGTAGGTGTTGTCGACGGGTTGCGGTCGTCTTGTATTTCTTCTTGGGGTGTTTTGTTGTTCAGGCATGTTGGGTTGTTGTTAGTGGACTGCAAAGGTACGGATAAAGTTTTAAACCGATAGTGGATTTAGAAAGATTAACAACGCATGTTTCTTCCCGTAATTTTTGAGTCTCTTTTTACCAGTCGTAGATTTCGTTGCCATTCTCGAAGTGGAAGAAATCCATGATTTTTGAGAAGCTTTCTTCGCAGAACGATTGCTCCTTCGAGGCGAGGAAACAGAGGGGTACTTCGCCAATGAACGACGCCCAGCGTGAGTAGCTGCTGTATGGCCCCATGATGCGGTCGCAGAGGCTGAGCGTATAGAGGTCGAGAATGGCACCGGATGGTTCCTTGCCGAACCGATAGCAGTTGCAGCCGGGGAAAAGCTCGAGTGAGAAGTCCTCGTTGCTGCTGATGAAGAATGCCACCTGCTTGTCCTTGTAGAGTTCCTTCACCTGGAGCATAAAACGGTGATAGTCTGACAGTTCGTAGAAGAACCGCCCGTCGTGCCAGGTGGCGTAGTCGCCCCGCCGGATATGTACGCCTACCACAAGGTCGCTGTGCTGGCGGATGCCGCTGATGAGCGTTTCGGCTTTCTGCATGATGGATTCCTTGGGGCGGAAGATGTGCTGCAGCTCAGGCAGTGTCTGTTGCAGATAACGGGTGTCGGAGCGGGTCTGCCATCCTTTGGTGAAACCGAGAAAACGGAAGATGCGGTCCCACGTCTTGCTGTGGGTGACCTTCCATGTCAGCCCTTTGTAGTTGTTCCATCCGTTGCCCCGTTCCAGGTACCATTTGTGCCAGAGCGGGAACCAGATGAACGGCGCATGGAGCAGGTGCGGGAAGTCCTCAATGGTCCAGTCGTAGAAGATGATGACCATGGAACGGTGCTCGGCTATGCACTGGGCAACACTCGATACGTAGGTCCAAAGACGGTTGCACGTCTGTCCGGGGGCGTCACAGATAACTCTCATGTTAGGGAAGAAGGTGGGATAAATAGGTGTAGAGACGTGGTTTGCGGGCAACGAAGTACTTCATGCCACGTGTGCAGGAAAAGAGTACGAGGAAATAGACGAGCAGGAATGCGGGAACAATGGCCAGACCGTAGCAGAGAAGTTGCAGCCAGGTAGTCACGTGCGGATCGATGACTTGCAGTTTCAGCATGACGGAAAAAGCCAGGAACAGGGCGAAGATGAGGTAATAGCCCAGCATGCCTCGCCAGTAGATGCCAACGGGCTGGTGAAGTCCTTGGGTAAAAAGGAAATAGGGTTTCCAGAACAGCGCGATAAAGAACACGCTGAGGATTTTGCCAAGGAGAATGCCGGGAATGCCCAGAAAGGGCGCCAGTGCCAGTGTGATGCCCAGGTTGAGAAACAGCTCTGTCCAGGCTGCCCACACATCGTGGAAGAGTCCGCTGGCTGAGATATACATCTCGACCACGCCTCGGGAGAGCATGATGAAGATATTGGCGAGCAACAGATAGACCACCACGTCGGGCAGTAGCCACTCGGGACCTAACCAGCAGCGCACGAATGGCTGCATGAACATGAGGAAGCCGAAGACGATGACGCCTACGATGAAGAACCGGATGGCCGTCAGCTCCCAGAACACTTTCATGGTGTTCTGGTCGTTGCCCTCGGCAAGCAGATTGCCGATGCCTGCGTTCATCCCGTCGCTAAGGATGTTGACCATGAAGTTCAGCTTGTTGACCAGCATGGTGTAGTTGAAGTAGAAGGCCGACTGGACAATGGATACGAACGTGGCCACCAGCAGGTCATCGCTTTTATAGAGAATGAGATCCTTGATTCGCTGGACAAACACCTGGCGGGTCTTACGGAGTATCTCTGGATAGGAACGTAGCTGGCGCCTGCCTTCGCGGAGGCTGGTGTTGAGCCAGGGATATTCACGCTTGATGCGCCGGTTGAAGAGATGGCATCCTGCCAGCGTGTAGATGATGCCTACGGACGACCACAGATAGAGATTGGGATAGAACCAGGCGATGGCTATCTGTGTGATGCTTTGCAGAATGACGATGGTCTGGAAGTAGCTGTTGACCACATATTGGCGCTGATTGGCTGAGACCAGTAACTGACGGTAGTTGACCAGATAGCCCGCCATAGACATGCCTAGATAGCAATAGAATGTGAAGTAGATGAGGGGCAGTGGTACGGACAACTGACTGAATAGCAGCGGGAAGAACAGGCTGACGATAAAGCCGGCAGCACCGATGATGAGGCCAATGCACCGGTAGAGCCATGCCAGAACAGACATGATTTCACTGGCCTTTTCCCGGTCGTCCTGCTGCAGGGGCTTATAAAGAAAATAGGTGATGCTGGTTCCAATGCCCAGTTCGGCTACGTTGAGATAGCTCATGATGTTCATCAGCACACCTGTCAGGCCCATGAATTCGGCACCGAGGCAGTCAAGGAAGATTTTGCGGGAGAAGAATGCCAGCAGCAATGAGAGCAGGTAGAAAAACATTCCTACCTTCATGTTTGTGACGCTGCGGCTTACTCTGGTTCCCATGACTATTCAGAGAAGAGACAGGAACAGCTTCTGAGCGAAGATGTCCTTGGAGAAATACTGAGCGGTGAGATGGGCCTGCTGGCCCATCTCCTTGCAGCGATCGGGGGCGTTGTAGAGGTCGAGGATCGCTACGGCGAGCCGGCTGGGGAGCCTGTCGTCGGCTGGCACAATGATGGCTGTGCTGCTGTTGGCAACTTCCTTGATGCCTCCCCGGTCGGTGGTGATGACCGGCAATCCCATGGACATGGCTTCCAGACAAGCCATGCCGAAAGGCTCGTCCCACACCGATGGCAGCACGGCCACGTTGGCCAAGGCCAGCATGGAGGGTACTTTCTCGTAGGGGGTGTAGCCGGTGAAGATGAGCCTGTCGCCCAGTTCGCGGGCTCTTTCTTTCAGATTGCTGACAAACTCGTTGTCGGTTTGCTCGTTGGCATAGAAGGAACTTCCCAAAACCAGTAGTCGGATGTGCTGGTATTCCTTGAGCAGCAGCATGGCTTGTATCAACTTGTCTATGCCTTTCTCTGGAATGACACGGCCTGTGAAGATCAGCACGAAGTCGTCCTGCCCTATGCCGAGGCTTTCACGGTTGGCCGGGGTTGCATGTTCTGGTGAGAAACGATCCAGGTCCAGACCATTATGAACCATGACGCATTTCTTGTCATCTGCCTGAATCGTGCGTACACGGCTGGTGATGAAATCGGAGATGGTGATAATGCGGGTGGCACTGTCGTAGATTTCCTTTGCATGCGGAATGGAACTGTTGAGGAAATCGTTGTGAAGATGCAGGATTATGCGTGCTGGGGTCTGGCTGGCCAGCTTGAGCACGTAGCCGGGACGGTTCTCGACAATCACGGCATCGTAGTCGTGGTTCTGGATGTGCTGCAGTGCCTGTTCCAGATAGTATTCTATGGTGTAGTGGTAGTACTCCTGACCATTGACCGCCTTGTGCAGCTTCTTGCGCAACTTGGCCACAACGCTTTTTGTATCAATATAGCGGTAGTGGTTTACCTTGGATGAAAGAGCTGGATGGCGTTTGGCTTCGTCATGGGCTATGCTGTAGATGGTGATGTCGTGCAGCTGGTGCTGGTCGTTAAAGGCCAGGTACATGTCGATGAGATTTTCAACGGCACCGCCTTGAACAGCCGGCACGGGAAGTATTCCAGAGGTAAGAATGGCTATTTTCATTTGTCGTGGGTTGTGTGTATGAAGTCTTTGCTCTTGGTGTCAATATGAACGATGTTGCGCAGCATGCGCCAAACGAGCTGGGGTACCAGCATCGTTTTCCGGAACAGAGATGCGGTGCGCAACTGTCTGGGAATTGCTGCGTAGAGGGACACGCAGAGCGCCAGTAGCAATGCCCACCATTTCAGGGCGGCAAGCGGGGAGAAGAGGGTGGACAGAAGTGATAGGACGGAAATGATCACAGCCATGCCAGTTGTGAGAACCAGGAGCATGGAGCGCGGAATCAGGGCCTGCTGCACGACCTTGTCCATGTAGTCAACGTTGCCAGTAGCCATAGCCTTGGGCAGATAGGGCATCATGGATAGCAGACATTGTATTTGTGCGGTCATCCAGCGCAGCCGCTGCCGCTGGAAATTGTCCCCGGAACTGACCTTCTCGTCCAGGACACGGATGTCGTCGGCATAATGCACGTGAATGCGTTCGCGTAGCAGCATGGCTTCCAGCTCCCGGTCTTCGCCGGCAGTGGACAGCTGTCCTACATGGTCTCGGAACCACTTGTATTCGAAACACATGCCGGAACCGATAAGGGCCGACGAGAGCCCGATGGCATTGTGGGCACGGCGGAATAGGGTGTTGTTGATCTCTTCGCTGGCACCGTCAAGTGCAGCAATATCATTGTCGCTGTTCTTGGCTGTGCGATGACATTGTATGGCTTGATGTCCCTTGTGGCACAAGGCGTTCAGCTGTGACAGGAAATCGGGAGCTACCACATTGTCTGCGTCAAGAATGACGATGCGGTCGAAAGGCGGTTGCCCCTGCCTGTCTTGTTCAAAATGTTCAATGGCATATTGCAGGGCTTTTGCCTTGGAGCTTTTCTCAAAGACAGGCTGTAGGAGCATGATGGGCTGCTGGGCAAGCCACAGGTTGGTTTCCGGCTGCATGTGGTCGGAAACGACGGCCAGGAGGAAATGATCGGCAGGATAGTTTTGTTGAAGAAATGTGGTGATAGAGTGCCTGATGACGCCGTCTTCGTTGTAGGCTGGATAGATGACGGCAAAGCGTGAAGTGGCGTTGACGGGCTCGTCGGTCAGGTGCCGCTTCCGGCGGCTGCATAGGGATACGATGGCGAAGAACACAACATAGGCTGTCGATACTGCCGTGAGAAGCCACAGCAGCAAGTCGAGAGCTTGTATGAGGTGTAGCGTCATCGTCTGGTGCGAGTTATTGCGGTGATTTTCTTGATGTTGCTGCCTACGGATGTCAGTCGGTTGTTTGTTTCGCTCTTGCCAATGCGGAAGATATTGACCAGTCCCCAGATGGTGATGAGTGGCGCCCGCAGGAAATCAGTGTCCCAATGCTTGTCGACAAGATAGTCGGGGGTGGCCAGTGAGAACGCGAATAGGACAACTGCTCCTGCAACCCACCACTTGATGACGGCCGACATGTAGATGAAGGGAAAGACGAGGCTCACGATCATGATGAGTCCCATCATGATGGTACGCGGAACAAGCGCCCATTGCAGAAACTTGTCTATCTGGTCGTAATGGCGGCCGAAGACAGCTTTTGGCACGTATTTCAGGTTGTTGACGAGGACGTGCAGTTGAGTGAAGGCCCACCGGCCGCGCTGGTTGTTAAAGTCATTGGTGCGTCGGGTCTTCTCATCATAGACGTGTATGTCTTCGAAATAGTCAACATAGATGCCTTCGCGCATAAGCATGGCCTCCAGTTCCTTGTCCTCGCCAAGGTCGTTTTGCACCTTCATGATGTGTTGCTTGAACCATTCAAAGTCGAAGAGCATGCCCGAGCCGCTGATGGCAGCAGACAGGCCAAGAGTCAGATGTCCTTTACGGAAGATGGAATTGTTGATTTCCTCAAAGATGGCATCTAAGCGGGCGGCAGCGGTGTCACGGTTCTTCGACATGCGGTGGGCTTGCAGGGCTTTCGTTCCTGCTGCCTCGTATGCATCATTCATCTGGTCCAGGAACTCTGGCTCTACAATATTGTCGGCATCGAGGATGATGACTCCGTCGTAGATCTTGAATTGGGGGAGGTTCAGAATGCCGTATTGCAGGGATTTTGCTTTAGAGCTTTGCTCAAAGTTGGGGGTCAGCAAAGTGATGGGCATTTGGGCAAGACGCATGTTCGTCATTTCGTTCTGGTGGTCTGAAATCACAACGATGTCGAACATGCGCTGCGGATAGTTCTGTCCCAGTACGGAATTGATTGCCTGCATGATGTTCTTGTCCTGCTTGTAGGCAGGAATCAGGATAATGAAACGGTTGTATTGCTTCGCTTTGGGTATTTCCTGCTTATGTGTAAAGAGCGAGGCTATGGCAAAAACGAGCAGATAGAGCACCGTGATTGCTACGGGGATGAATAGCAACCAGTCGATGATGAAGAATATAATCCAAAAAAAATTCATAGTCACTTCATTTTGATAAAATCAGCAATTCCACGGCATACGGCCTTGGCCTGTGCAGTCTGGCCTTTGAGCAGGTATCTGGCAGTGTCGCGCGTGGCAACGGCGAGAATCTGGTAGCCGTAGGATAGAAAGCGTGTGCTGGTGCTTATGTTACGCTTGGCGAACAGAAGGCGGTTGCGGCTGATGTAATAAGCCTTCAGCGGACTGTCTTGCCCGGTGGCCCTGCTCTCCTTATGGAAGATGGTGGCAGCGGGTTCGTACCAGATTTTATAGCCTGCACGAGTGATGCAAAGAGACCAGTCAAGCTCTTCATAGTAGAGGAAATAGCATTCTGGTATGAGGCCGGCTTTCTCAATCACCTCACGTTTCAGCAGCATGGCTGCTCCGTGGGCATAGGGGGTGGGGTGGGGCGTGTTGTGTTGGCCGGTGTCTTCCTCGCCGAATCCTATGGCGTGGTTCCTGAGCGTAATTGGACTGAGTGGTGTGTAGCCGGCAAACTGAATGGGACTTTTGTCCCATGTGAAGCGGATTTTCGGACAGACCATGCCAATCTTTTTGTCGGACTCCAGGCGCTCAATCAGTGGCTGGAACGGATCCCCGTTTCTGTCAAACACCGTGTCGTTGTTGATGAGGAAGAGATATTTGCCTTTTGCCGCCTTGATGCCCAGGTTGTTGCCACCGGCGAAGCCCAGGTTTCGCTCGCTTCTAACGACGTTGACCGAAGGATAGCGCTGGGAAAGTGTGGCAGCCTCATTGTTGTACGATCCGTTGTCGACAACAATCACTTCCAACGGGATGTTGCTGGAAGGAATGCTGTCAATCAATGCGCAAGTATCTGTCAGTCCATTGAAATTGACGGTAATCAGTGATAGGGTGATGTCCATAGGCCTCGGAAAAAGTTAGTTACACCCGTTTGGCAAGCTTCTTTTCTTCTTTTATTCGCTGACGTTCCAACTGTGCAGCATACCTTTGTTCTTCTATCTCGGCAAATTCCTTTTCCAAGCGTGGAAGTACGTATACCAGCGCCAGTCCACCATAGAACAGCATGCAGTTGGGGAACTGGAACAGCACCTGGTTGCCGTAACCGCCTAACTGCATAGCTACGAAGGCGGCGCATAGTCCGCCGCCGATGCCTTGTAGCGCTCGGTTTCTTATTCGGAAGAATACGACGGAGCACGCCCCTAAGAACATCATAATGGTTGTCACGATGAACACACAGAAGCCGATGGGGCCTACGTGTACCCAAATATAGACGTACTCCGAGTCGGGTGGGATGGTGGCCAGCGTGCGGAAACGGTTGTTGATGGGCACATTATTATAGTCCACACCTATGCCAATGCCCCAGGGGGCATCCTTCAGGTATTTTCTGATGACTGCCTGATTGGTCTTTCGGACGCTGGCCGAAGCATCTTCGGGGTTGAACGCCGAGCGCATGCGTCGTATCTCGTTGTTGCCGTTGCCGATGGTGGTGAACATCATGAAGCAGACAAAGAGGATGCCGCCAATAATGATGCCGGCGGCCAGTTTCATGGACTTTGACAAGATGACGTAAACCAGGAATCCGGCTATCAGGCAAAAGATGGCGGTACGAGTGCCCGAGGCAAACATGGTCTTTGTGCATGCCAGTGCCGTGATGAGGAAGAAGATCTTGTCGCGCTTCACCTTGCTGGTGATGGCGATGATATAGAACAGCACAGCCGATGCCGCCATGTTGATACCGCAACTGGCAGCCTCACTGAAGATGGAGAAATAGCGGGTGATGCCGTTGACGATGTGCGTTCGTGCGGCAACGATGAGGAACTGCTTCTCCGGTCCGTTGAAACCGAAGGTCTGCTGCTGCCAGGTCCAGTAGGATGCGAATAGCGCCATGCAGGCCCATAGGCGCAGAAGCGTCATGAGGCGTTTGGGGCTCTCAATATAAAGTGAGTAGACCACAAACGCATAAAGCAGTGGCAGCATCATCAGTCGGTAGCCCATGTACCATACGCTGAAGTTCAAGCCTAAGCTGCATGAGTCGTTGAGCAGCTCCAGGAAGCCGAACACGCACCACACCAGTATGGCAAATCCCATCCAGTTGGCCAGTCTTTCAAACCTGAAGATGTCGGCATGTATGATGGCCAGTGCTATCAGCAGCATTTCAAGGGCCTCGTTGGGCAACGATGTAGGCACGGGCAGCCATCCCATGCGCCCTATGAAGAACACCAGGTAGTTGATGACGAACAGCATCCAGAAGATGAACATCCGGTTGCTGAAGGTCGAGGCGATGAAGAGCGTTGCTAAGGGCAGGATGGCAAACGTCATGGCATATCCCACCAGTCCCTGCGAGGAGAAAGATTTCAGCGCAAGCAAAAACAGGAGAAAGAGTAGCAACACTCTTCCTCCTCCAGCATAGGGATTGTCTGAATTACTGCTGAATCCGCTCCAACTCATCTATTCCTATTTTGCGTGATTGTTCTCTGTAGCTGTAAGACCCAGTTGTGAGATTCTGTACACAAAGTTATTGAACTTCGTATAGGGCGGCAACTGTCCCACGAATTCCTCTACAGCGTATCTGCTTGATTCTGTCAGATACATGAAGAGCGAATCTTTGTTGGTCAGGCGGGCCTGTAGTTCTTTCAGCGCTTTCTGGTCTACGTCCTTCCATGTACGGTTGGCGCGTGTCACCATCAGGTTCACGGTTCCCATGTTCAGCAACGGTGTCGAGATGGTGTTGTCGTCAAGGTTGGGATATTCCACGATGGCAATTTCGTCGGGCTGGATGTCGGGACAAAGATCCTTGACGTCCTTGGCCAAGATGTATCGGCTGTCCTCGGCCAGGAAGTCCTCATCATAGGTAAGACGGCGTACTTTCAAGCCTATGGACACCCAGTAGTTCTCCAATTCTTGTGCCAGATAGCTCTTGCCGTTGCCTGCATCTGTAGAGAGCAGGTTGAGCACGTTTTGCTGTCCTTCTTTGAAGTAGGGCAGCAAAGCCTTGCTCAGCTGCCGCAGGGCCAAATCGCTGATGGTCTTGTTGAAGCGGCGGTAGCGCAGTGAGCTTTCGCGCGGATAGCAGCCCAGTACAGGCACCTTCGTGATGCGTTCTGAGCGCATCCTGTCGCGTAGCGTGCGGTCGAGCATCTCAATGGTGAAGAAGTAGAGTGCCGTGAGGACGAATGTGAGCATGAATGCTCCCAGCAGATACATGATTCTGTTGGTGGGAATGGCTTCGAGCGGGAAGATGGGCGGGTCGAGCACGCGCAGCGTAGCCGTTGTCATCTGAATGTTCTTCTGTCTTAGGCGCGCTGTGTTCAGCGACTTCATCATCTCCATGTAGTTTCCTTCGATGAAGGCAATGTGCCTGGCCTTGCGGTCGAGCGTGGCACCAAGGGGAGCGTATGTCTTGTATTGAGCCTCTAAGCGCTGTTTCATCAGGTCTTCAACCATTCTCTCTGCCTTGGTCTGTTCCAGTAGCAGGACCTGATCCAGCCACTTGGTGCTCAGGTCGTTGGCCTTGATGCTGGTCTTCGGCACATAGGTCTGTCCTTCGATGGTGCCTGTCAGTTCCTTCACCTTCTCGGTGGCTTCGTCCAGTTTGCGCTGCGCTTTGTTCAGCTCTTCCTGTGCCTCCATGTTGTTGCCGCCGTTCTCGCTGCTCATCAGTCGTAGGTTGGCGATGCGCGACTGCAGGCGCGAAATCTCGATGACCAGGTTCGTGAATTCCTTGTTCGAGCGAATCACCTCGGCGCGGTCGCCCATCTGCCGTTCCAGATAGTCGAGCAGTGCCCTGGTCGTTGCCTCGTTCTTCTCCAGGTTGTGGGTGGCGTTCTGCTGTTGCATCTCCAGCACGGTGAGCTGTTTGGTCTGCTCGCCGTAATTGATGATGCGGTACTTGATGTTGTAGTTGATGAGGTTGTCCTCGGCATCCTTAAGAATATTGTGCAGTTTCTTTGCCTCCCTCTCGAAGAACCTGATGACGTTGTGTGTTTCTCCGTAGCGCAGCTGTTTGTATTGTTCGGCAAACACCCTGTTGAGAATGTCGATGGTGTTGAAGCAGATGCCTGGATCGTTGGTCGAATATTCAATCTGTATGATGTCAGTACCATCGACGAGGCTCACCTTCAGTCTGGAAGCGATACTCTGTAGTCCGAAATACTGGTTTTTTCTCAGTAGTCCGAACAGATAGTTGGTGCTGTAGCCCTTCTCGTAGCCTTTCAGTTTGCGGTAGGTGTCTTCCTCGCTGTTCTTGTTGATGAGGTTCTTCACATCCGTTGGCACTGAGCTGTACAGTGCGTTGAAGTGCTCGGCGGTGATGTAGTTGTTGCTTCTCTTCAGGTCGCCATACATCATGCAGCGTGCAAAGAGCCTGAGTGCCACCTCGTGCAGGGTGTTCTCGGTTGTGATGATGTATTGCAGGTTGCGTATGTTCGTCTGTGCATTACCACCAAAGGTGCCTGTACCTCCTTCGATGTTGTAGCCCGTGATCATTCCCGTATAGATGGTTGTACTGGCGGAATAGACCCTTTCTAAGTTTCGTGTCAGATACCACGCCACAATGAGAGCAATCAGTGGTAAAATGACCAGATACCAGCGTATCTTGTATAGAAATCTGACGATGTATCTAAATATATCCATCTTTATTCCTTTCTTCTTTTAGTTGGGTGAGGGATTCTATTTCTTGGCTTTGCTTTTCTGTGCAGCCTTCATCTTTTTTTGCTCTTCTTTCTCTAATGCAGCCTCTTCCTTTTCTTCTTTCTCGGCTTCCTCCTTGATGCGCTTCTCCACAGCCTTGTTCTCCTTGGCAATTTGCTTTTCGCTCTTCTTGGCGGTTGACTCCAAAGTAACTTCGGTGGTTGTATTAGTAATAATAGGTGTACGGGTAATTATCTCAAGAGTCAGGATGTCGGTTGTGATGCTGGTAAGCAGCGCTTGATAGTTGTTCACGGCCGATTGTCCGCGCAGTCCGGTATAGGCGAAGTCGCCAATCTCCATGTTTCCATGGTGGAATTCCAGTTCGTTCAGCGAGTTAGCGCCTTGGTAGATGGCTGCATTCTCGCCTGCGGTCTTCAAGGCAGTGAGGTTGTTGGTAATGCGTACATAGAGCAAAACGATTTGCTGTTTCAGCAGATCGTAGGCCTGGTCTTTCTTGATCTGTACTTTCTCAACTTCTAAGCGCTTGCGTTTTACGGACTGCCCCAGGTCGAGCAGGTCTTCCAGCGGCACGTTGACGTTGACGCCCACATTCCAGTAGTTTTGCTCCGATCCCTGGAACTGATAGATCATCGGACTCCACGTTGTCGATCCGTTGCCCCACACGTCAGTCTTTCCATAGCTGTAGTTGGCATGGCCATAAACGTAAGAGAAGATGTGTTTCTTCTGCTTGTAGACCTCTGCCTGTGCAATTTCCTGTTCTTTTGCAATCAGGAGTATGTCGGGGTTCTGCTTGGCATTCTCAAAAAGAACGGATAGCGGTGGAAGATGGAATTGCGAGAAGTTGATGGTCTTCTCGCTGCTGTTGTCAAAGAATCCGGCAATAATGCCGCTATCATCGTTAGCCTCTGTCTGTGCAGAGATTCCTGTGCAGATGGTCGCAAGCGCTAAGGTGATTGCTATTCTCTTGATGGTACACATGGCCAATTGGGATGAAGTGTTGTTGTTCTTGAAATCTTTTAGTTAGACATTTTCTTTTTGAACGAATGCGAACAAAGTGCGGTAAATAATCTTCATGTCCATGATGAAGTTGTAGGTCTGTCCGTAGCGAATGTCAAGCTGCTTGCGCTCTTCTGCCGACATGTTTCCACCCTTTCCTCGCTCCTCCACTTGCCAGAGTCCTGTCAGTCCGGCAGGCGCCATGAAGCGGTCAATGCTGGTGTCGGCCGTCAGCTTCTCTGCCTCATAGAGCGGCAGTGGTCGGTTGCCTACGATCGACATGTCGCCCTTGAGGATGTTGATGAACTGCGGCAGCTCGTCAATGCTGTATTTCCTGATGAACTTTCCTACTTTAGTGACGCGTGGGTCATTCTCAATCTTAACGAAGGCGTTGTTGATTTCCTCGCCTTTCTGCTTGTTGAAGTCGCTCTCGGCCACCACGAAGTCATCGCCCACGAGCATCACCTCGTCGTCGCTGATCATCATTTCCGACTCCATGCCCATGTCGAACATGGCCTGTTCTGCCTCTTCGCCGAGCGGTGAGGTGATGACGGTGCTCTTCTGCTTCTCCTCATGATCGGCATACTGGTTGCTGGCCTTGCTCAGCTCCTTCAGCCGCTTTTCTGCATCGGTATACATGGAGCGGAATTTCAGGAAGTCGAAGATGGTGTAGTTCGTGCCTACCCGCTTTGACCTGAACAGCACCGGTCCCGGACTTTCCAGCTTGATGGCCAGGGCCGTGATGAGCATGATGGGCGAAAGGACAATGAGTGCCAGCAGCGAGAACACAATGTCGAAGAGCCTTTTCCAGAGAGGTATCTTGAACCGCAGGATGCGACGCTTAGACACCTGATTGTCAAACAAGATGCCTTCCCTGTCGCAGATGAACAGTAGTTTCTTGTTCAGATCCGTCACAGATGCGTTGAGGTCCAGTGTGTCGTTGATGCCACATTGCTGATAGGTTTTCCTCTCCTCCTGGGTAAGGTGAGAAGTGAGCAGGATGATGTATAAGTTTTTACAATTTTTGTGTAAATATGTAATGGAAGTTACATCCTCTGCGTGGTCGCCTTTCTCAAAAAATACAATGAAATGCTCGTTGCGCACGTGCGACTCACATGCAGCAGCTGCTTCCTTGTAGTTTTTTGTCAGGGTGACCTGCCTTCCGGGCAAGTACTTCAGGCGTTCTTCCGTCTGAGGGTTGTTTCCTAAATATACAACACCTATCATGGTCTATTCGTGAAATAGTTGTTACGTGTTAATTCGGCAGAATCTTCTTGACTCTGATTTTGAGCTCCATGGGGTTGAATGGTTTCACGATGTAGTCTTCGGCACCGATCTCCAGCAGGCGAATGCGCTCGCTGGTCGAGTCCTCGCTCGATAGCATGATGACAGGGATGTGGCGGAACAGCTCGTTCTGCTTGATCCATTCCAGGAAGTCATCGCCGCGCATGCCCGGCATGCGTATGTCCGAAATAATCAGGTCGGGAGTGTTTCCGGCCTGTAGCCATTTCACACCCTGCAGGCCGTCCGGCAGCCACTGGACGTCATAGTCACTCATCAGGTAGATAGATAGAACCTTGGCTATGGTCTCTTTGTCATCAAGAATAAGAATCTTTTTTTTCATATATATATGATATTAATCTTTTGTTTTCTTCTAGCTAATATAAGACTTACAATGTGCAAAGGTAGAAAAAATAATTTAATTGAGTACAAATTACGGTAAAAAAAACATTCTTTTTTCAAAAAAATTTGATTATTAAAAAAAAATTGGGGAATTTCGCGGATGAAACGTATTATAAATAGAAGTCAAAATAATCATTTTGTGTTATGGCATCGAGATATTTATTAGGTTTTGATGTAGGCAGCTCATCTGTCAAGGCATCATTGGTCAACGCCGACAACGGCAAGTGTGCAGCATCCGCTTTCTTCCCTGGGAAGGAGGCACCCATCAAGGCAGTCAAGGCCGGATGGGCAGAGCAGGAGCCCGACTCCTGGTGGCAGTATGCCAAGCAGTCGCTGCAGAAGATTATGGCCGACTCGGGCGTGAAGGGCGACGAGATCGTGGCCGTGGGCATCTCCTATCAGATGCACGGTCTGGTGTGTATCGACAAGGACTTGCAGCCGCTGCGTCCCGCCATCATTTGGTGCGACTCGCGTGCCGTGCCCTACGGCGAGCGTGCTTTCAGCGAGCTGGGCAGCGAGCAGTGCCTGAGTCATTTGCTCAACTCGCCCGGCAACTTCACCGCAGCCAAGTTGGCATGGGTGAAGGAGAACGAGCCCGAACTCTTTAGTAAAATATATAAGGTGATGCTGCCGGGCGACTATCTGGCCATGCGCCTCAGCGGAGTGCCCAACACCACCGTGAGCGGACTCTCCGAGGGCATGTTCTGGGACTTCAAGGAGAACCGTGTGGCTCAGTTCCTGCTCGACTATTACGGCATACCCGCCTCGTTCATCCCCGACATCGTCCCCACCTTCTCCGAGCAGAGCGTTGTTTCGGCTGCTGCCGCCGAGGAACTGGGCCTGAAGGCCGGCACGCCCATCACCTACCGTGGTGGCGACCAGCCCAACAACGCCCTGTCGCTGAATGTGTTCAATCCCGGTGAGATTGCCGCCACCGCCGGCACCAGTGGTGTGGTCTACGGCGTGCTGGGCGACGTGAACTACGACCCGAAGAGCCGTGTGAACACCTTTGCCCACGTGAACCACACTGCCGACCAGACCCGTCTGGGCGTGCTCCTCTGCATCAACGGCACGGGCATCCTCAACGCCTGGATGCACCGCAACGTGACCTTCGATATGGGTTATGCCGAGATGAACGACCTGGCTGCCCAGGCTCCCATCGGAAGCGAGGGCGTTTGCATCATGCCCTTCGGCAATGGTGCCGAGCGCGTGCTGCAGAACAAGGAGCTGGGATGCAGCATCAGCGGCGTGAACTTCAACAAGCATTCGCGTGCCCATCTTGTGCGTGCCGCCCAGGAAGGTATCGTGTTCTCCTTCTGCTATGGCATGGAGATCATGCAGCAGATGGGCATGGACATCCGGAAGATCCATGCCGGCAAGGCCAACATGTTCCTCTCGCCCCTGTTCCGCGACACACTGGCAGGCGTCAGCGGTGCTACCATCGAGCTGTTCGAGACCGACGGTTCCGTGGGTGCTGCCAAGGGTGCAGGCATCGGTGCAGGCATCTATAAGGATCATGATGAGGCCTTCGCTACACTCGAACGTCTGCAGGTCATTGAGCCCGATGCCGCCCATCGCAACGACTATCTGGCTGCCTACGCCCGCTGGAAGGAGAACTTGGAGAAGCAGATTCAGGGATAGTTCTTACCTAAAAAGTCAAAGAAGGCCCTTTCTGTATGCAATTTGCGGCAAAACGTATCGCGTTTTGCCGCAAATTACTTTGTGTTTTGCCGCAAAATGCGCTGTGTTTTGCCGCAAAATAGCAGGTCGCTTTGCCGCAAAACGCAGGGATATTTTGCCGCAAAACGGTTTATGTGTTTTCGCCCATCACATAAAAGTAGGCTTGCGGGTGTCTTTTATTTTTGTTAGTGCCGAAAATGGAACGCAAATTTAACATAAATATTCGGAAATTTAAAAAAAATGGGTCAAAGTGTGATTTTTCTATAAAATAATTTGCATAGTTTGACAGAAACGTGTAAATTTGCAAACTGAAACATTAAACTCGGTTAATTCTGACATATTGTCTCTTTTTGGCCATGAAATGTAATAAACAATCACTAATAATAACTATGTAATAAAAAAACGAGAGAGATTTATGGAAAAAAGACTCATTACTTTGATGATGATGCTCTTCCTCATAGTGGGGGGGGCATTCTCACAGACTAAGGTCAATGGTACCGTGGTGTCTCAGGACGACGGGCAGCCTGTCGTGGGTGCGTCCGTGCTTGTTGTGGGAACACAAGTCGGTACGGTAACTAACGCCAACGGCCAGTTCTCGCTGACCTGTCCCGCAGGTAAGAACGTGCTGCGCATCACCTATGTGGGCATGGAACCCCTGGAGGTGAGTGCCCGTTCAAACATGCGCATCCTGCTGACCAGTGACCGTAAGGCCCTGGACGAGGTGATCGTCATTGGTTATGGTACGGCCAAGAAGAGTGCCTTCACAGGTTCGGCCCAGGAGATTGCCTCTAAGGAAATCACCAGTCACGTTACCTCGACGGCTACCAGCGCCCTGGTAGGTAAGGTGGCAGGTATTACCGCTACATCCTCGTCGGGTGCTCCCGGCAGCTCGCCCACTATCCGCATCCGTGGTATTGGTTCGTATGCAGCCAGCTCCGAGCCCCTTTACGTCGTTGACGGTGTGCCTATGGAGCAGAGCGTAGCTTCGATCAACCCCGAGGACATTGAGTCCATGTCGGTGTTGAAGGATGCCTCGGCAGCAGCCATCTACGGTAACCGCGGTGCCAACGGTGTGATCATCATCACCACGAAGAAGGCCAAGAACGCCCAGGATGCCGAGATCAAGTTTGATGCCAAGTGGGGTAGCAACGGTCGTCTGATTCCGCAGTACGACGTGATCAAGGATCCCGCTGAGTACTACGAGACCGTCTACCGTTCGCTTTACAACAGCCAGTATTACCACAATGGTGGCGATGCAGAGGCTGCTTATGCCTATGCCGACAAGTACATCCTCTCGCCCAGCAATGGCGGTACGGGTGTGCAGGTCTACACCATTCCTGAGGGCCAGAACCTCGTGGGCCACAATTTCAAGCTGAATCCCAATGCCACGCTCGGTTACTGGGACGGCGAGTATTACTACACCCCCGACGACTGGTATGATGAACTTTATCACAATTCGTTCCGCCAGGAGTACAACGCCAGCGCCAGCGGCTCCACGGGCAACCTGAGCTACTATGCCAGTGCAGGCTATCTGAATGACGGTGGCCAGGTGGCCAACTCGAAGTACGAGCGCTACACCGCCCGTACCAATGTGGAGTATCAGGCCAAGAAGTGGCTGAAGCTGACCACCAACATGGCCTTCACCCACAACATCAGCGAGTCGCCTTCGTACTCTTCCGACACATACGGTTCTTCCACCAACCTGTTCTACTACGCCAACTCCATGGGTCCCATCTATCCCCTCTATGTGCGTAATCAGGACGGCAGCATCAGGACACAGGACGGTCGCACGATGTATATGACCAACAACAACACCAACCAGACCCGTCCGGGCTTCATTAACAACGCCGCTCGCGACAACGACTATAACCGCACACAGGGCTATGGTGACATCTTCACCGGACAGTGGGCTGCCGTCGTTTCTCCCATTGAGGGCCTGAACCTGACCGCTCAGCTCAGCACCACTGACATCAACAGCCGTTACAACTACCTGTACAGTGCTTTCGCATCGTCGGGTTCGGTCGATGGTGAGGTCGATGTGATTCACAAGCGCACCTTCGCCGTGAACCAGCAGTACCTGGCCAACTACACCCGCACCATTGCCGATGTGCACAACCTCTCGCTGCTGGGTGGCTATGAGCAGTACAAGATTAAGTATCAGGAACTGGAGGGTTACAACGATCACCTCTACGATCCGTTCGTTGCCGAACTGGACAACGCCAAGGGCAGCGATAAGAAGCAGGCCTACTCGTACACCAACAACTACATGACCGAGGGCTTCCTGGGCCGTGTGGGCTATGACTATGACAACCGCTACTTTGCCAACGCCTCCTTCCGTCGCGACGCATCGTCGAAGTTCGCTCCCGGTCACCGCTGGGGCACCTTCTGGTCGGCAGGCCTTGCCTGGCAGATCAACAAGGAGAAGTTCATGGAAGAGGTCAAGTGGGTGGACAACTTGAAGCTGAACATCTCTTACGGTGAGACCGGTAACGACCAGGGCATGAACTATTATGCCTACGCCGACCGCTTCTCCACCTCTTATAATAATGATACGGGCGCATACAGCATCCAGCAGAGCGCCATGGGTAATGAAGAGCTGACCTGGGAGACCAAGAAGGGTTGGAACTTCGGTCTGCACTTTGCCCTGTTCAAGAACCGCATCACGGGTTCGCTGGAGTACTATTCGGGTAAGACCAGTGACCTGCTGTGGTCGAAGACCCTGCCTGCCTCGGCTGGTAAGACCGTGAACTCGTACTACACCAACATCGGTACGCTGCTCAACCGCGGTTATGAATTCGCAGTCGATGCCAGCATCGTACGTACGAAGAACATCTCTTGGAACGTCAACCTCGCCCTGGCACACAACCACAATGAGTTCACCGAGCTCGATCCCGCTATCGTCGAGACCGGTCAGCGCTACTCTAACAGCATCATCCGCGTGGGTGGCTCTTCTGCACAGGCCTACATGGTGAAGTACATGGGCGTGAACGAGCAGGGCCAGGCCCTTTATCAGGCTCAGTTCGTGCTCGACAAGAATGGCAACCGCACAGGCCAGACTGCACTGCTTGGCGACGACGGCAAACCCCAGAAGGATGCCAACGGCAATGACATTATGGATCCGATGACCGGTGACACCCGTGTGAACAGCTATGGCAATGCCGCCACAGACTATCCCTATGGCGTGGAAGAAGGTCTTGTGACCGATATCTCGAAGGCTACCCGCTATGACATTGGTGACATTCTGCCCAAACTGCAGGGTGGCTTCGGCACCACGGTTAATGCCTTCGGCTTGGAACTGAGCGCTCAGTTCAGCTATCAGCTCGGTGGTAAGTTCTATGACGGCTCCTATCAGCAGCTCATGCACAACGCACTCGCTTCTGAGGCCGGTAAGGCTATGCACCGCGACCTGCTCGACGCCTGGAGCGAGACCAACAAGGGCTCGAACATTCCTCGTCTGAGCAACGCTTCGGTCGATGATCCTGGTGTGGGTTCGCAGACGCCTCAGGACCGCTTCCTGACCAGCTCCGACTATCTGTGCCTGAACAACCTGTCGCTGGGCTACACCCTGCCTCGCAAGCTCATCAGCCCGCTGCAGCTCCGTGGCCTGCGCGTCTACGTTGCTGGCGAGAACCTCTTCCTGCTCACTGCTCGCAAGGGTATGGATCCCCGCTATAATCTCGGTATCGGCTCTATGACCTCCGGTGGTGGTCTGGCATCGGGTAGCTATGCTGCCATGCGTTCCGTGACGGCCGGTCTGACGCTTACTTTCTAAAGGTATAAAGGTAAAACAATAAAATAGTATAAGAACATGAAACTATATAAGATTTTCCCACTGATGCTTCTCGGTGCAGCCATGCTGACTGTATCGTGCGACGACATCGATGAGCAGGCTCCGCAGAGTGGTGATCTGCTTTCGGAACAGGTCCAGGAGACCAACCAGGCTGTGCCTTCACGCCTGAAGGCCACTTTCGACGGTATGTTCAACTTCATGGCCAAGCCGAAGACGGGTTATCCTGCCAGTAGCCGTGCCGACGACTTCGGCTTCGTGATGGCAGCTCTCTCGCTCGATTTCGAGGGTGCCGACATGACCAGCGACAACAATGGCTACAACTGGTTCAGCACCGCCAATGAGTACTCGAACCGTAATCCTAACTATGCCAACCCCTTCATCCGCTACAAGATTCCTTATACGGAAATCGGTCTGGCCAACGACTTCATTGCCTCTGTGCCTGCAGAGACGGCTGCTACGCCCGAAGGTAAGAACCAGATTGCACAGGCACGTGCCCTGCGCTGCTTCTCCTACATGGCCCTGGCTCCCTACTTCCAGTTTGGCTATGCCACTGCTGCCGATCAGCCCTGCATTCCGCTGCTGACCGACTCGGTGGACTTCACCAACAACCCGCGTGCCACGGTGAAGCAGGTCTATGAGTATATTATCAGGGAACTCACTGAACTGATCCCCGACCTCGGAGGCCTGGAGCGCTCTTCCAAGGCTTATATTAATGAGAATGTGGCCTACGGACTGCGTGCACGCGCCTACTTGGCCATGGGTATGTATGCTGAGGCTGCCGAGGATGCTGCCAAGGCTGCCGAGGGCTATGAGCCTTACTCCATTGCCGAGTGCAGCGTGCCTGCCTTCTGCAACATCAAGGATCATAACTGGATCTGGGGTATCAACGTGTTCGACGACCTGGTGAAGAGCAATGGCTATCAGTCGTCATCATCGTGGCTCTGCGCCTTCTCGGGCGACGGCTACGGCCCTGCCTGCACCGTGGTGCCTTGCATCAATGTGCTGCTCTACAACAAGATTCCCGACACCGACGTGCGTAAGGGCTGGTGGCTCGATGGTAACTGCCATTCACCCAACTGGGCCGACCTGGTTTGGACTGATCCTGCCGATCCCTCAATCTTTGCCAAGGGCGACGAGATTGCCGGTTTCGAGACCAGTGACGGTAGTAAGGTGGCTTTCCTGCCTTACACCAACATCAAGTTCGCTCAGAAGAGCGGTGTAGGCAATTCACTGAACAACAACGACTGGCCCCTGATGCGTGTGGAGGAGATGATTCTCATCCGTGCAGAGGGTCTGGCCAAGAGTGGCAAGGAGGCCGAGGCACGCCAGGTGCTGGAGAACTTTGTCAAGACCTATCGTGATCCTGAGTATTCATCGACCCGTGGCGGCCGTTCGCTCGCCGACGAGATCTGGTATCAGCGCCGCGTGGAGCTTTGGGGCGAAGGCTTCTTCATTAGCGATGCCAAGCGCCTGGGCAAGCCCATTGTGCGTATCCACGCTGTTAACACCGACGATCAGCCCAATGGCTCGAACCTCTCGCCTGCATTCCAGTTCAATATCGCTGCCGACAACGCCTATCTGAACATGCGCTTCCCCACCACCGAGATGAACAACAACCGCGGTATCGTGGACAACCAGGGTGGCAAGCAGCCTGAGCAAAACGATCTGCCTGAGTTGCGCGATGGTGTGACGGATTGAGATTGAAGATTGAAAATTGGTAATTGATGATTTGAGATTCTCAAAAACTCAGAAACTTATAAACTCAGAAACAATTATGAAACTGAATAAATTATTCCTCGGTCTCTTCTGCGCGTCGGCAGCCCTGTTGGCTTCCTGCTCAGACGACAACGACTATCAATGGGCACCGAAGACGGGTGGCAATCAGGTGTATTTCAGCAATGCCCTGCCCTCGTCGTACAACCTCTCCAAGAGTGCCAACACGTTCACGGTTCCTGTCAGCCGTGTTGATTCTACCGCTGCTGCTACCTACAGCATAGCCCTGCAGGCCAATGAGCTGTTTGTTACTGCACCCGCATCGGTGTCGTTCGACGCCGGTCAGGCGGTGGCCAACATCACGCTCACCTATAACCCCGATACGCTGGCTTACGATGACTTCCAGAATGCTACGCTCACCATCACCGACGAGGCCAATACGAATCCTTACGGATACAACACCTATTCGTTCAAGGCCGGTATTCCTTCGCCTTATGTGTCCGTGGGTAAGGGTATGATCACTGATAACTTCTGGTTTGAGGCTTCTACCAAGGTGACCATTATGCAGAACTCGGAGAACAAGAATGTGTTCCGCATCATGTCGCCCTTCGAGGGCCTGGCCGATGCTGCCGAGACCTCACTCGACGGCAATCAGGAGCCTTACATCCAGCTGACTATTCTGAAGCCCGGCGACACGTTCTACGGTGTTGAGATTACTCAGGAGAATCTGGTGGGCTACACCGACCTGAACACCGGTTACTTCCACAGCAGCTATGAAGCTGATATCTACATGATTTATCCCGGACGCTTCACCAGTCTGGCCGCCGAGGCCAATTTCCTGCACAACCGTGTGTTGGAGTGGCAGGCCAACGGACTGCCTGGCCGCATCCAGCTGGCTCCCTACTTCTACATGTTCGGTGTGGGTGGCTGGGACAACACACAGGCTGACGGCATTGTGATTATCGACTTCCCCGGTTACGAGCCGAAGGACTATTCTGCCGAGATCGAGAACCTGGGCGTGCTGACTAATGCTGAGGGTGTCTCATACGCTACCATCAACGTTACCCTTGGTGCTGATGCTCAGGACGTGAAGGCAGTTGTTGTGAGTGCCGACGAGGATCCCGAGGAAGTGGCTGCCGAACTGGCAAGCGGTGACATCGAGGGAACTCAGGTGGCCGAAGGCAATAACTTCATTCCCATTCCCGAAGGTCTGACCGGTAAGCTTGCCGTTGTGCTGGCTGTCATTGCCAAGGGCGAGGCTCAGGAGGTCTACACCTCTAACTTCGAGTACTATGGCGGCGGCAAGAACCCCTGGAAGAAACTGGGCAAGGGCCTCCTGACCGACAACTTCTTTATCACCATGTATTCACCCGACGGTAAGGTTGCTTTCGATCCCGAGACCTTCGAGGTGGAGATTGAGGAGAATACCGACGAGCCGGGTCTCTATCGCCTGGTGAATCCGTTTGCCTACTATGCTGACGAAGATATGGCTTATGTTCCTACGAACTTCGAGATCAATGCAACCGATCCCGACGGCGTCTACTTCGGTCTCCAGGCTACGGGTATTGACGACGGCGACGGCATGACCTATATTGCCAGCTTTGGCGGATATATGTTGTCCGATTACCCATTTGCTCAGCTGAAAGCTGCAGGCTATCTGGGCACACTTTCTGAAGGTGTTATCACCCTGCCCATATTCCAGACCCAGAGTGGCACAAACTACCAGGGCGTCTTCGTTCAGGGTTCATCGGCCTATTATACCGGTGATGTTGGCGAGTTCAAGCTGGTACTTCCTGAGGCAGTACCCGCCGCAGCTCGTGCCAAGGCTCGTGCCAATGCCAAGGCTCATGAGTTCATGCACCGCTTCTATGGCGTGAGGACCAGTGGCAAGGAACTGCGCACCATCGGTAAGTTCGCCACGATTGACCGTACAATGACGATTGCAAAGTAATCAGCTTAATGACAATGAAAAGAAAAAGGAGAACCATTAGCGGTTCTCCTTTTTCTTTTCATTGTTCTTTTTCTTCTTGTCTGTCTTGAACAACACGTTTTCTTTCGATTGCAGATAGCGGTCGTAGAGCGGCTTGCCTATCTCGTCTTTCTCCCATTCGTGGAAATAGGATTTCGGGACCATGTGTATCTGGATGCTCTTCACGCCCTGCTGGAACATCTCTGCCTGTTGGGTTGTGAGATTCAGTTCACAGTAGGAATGGAACCTGTCGGCAAAGCCGTGGTTCACGTCCGTGGGAATCACTTTGTTGGTGTTCCTTAGACGGCCGGTAAGCTTCGCCACGGAGTCGTCCATGAACGTGACCACCATGTAGGCCGCTGCCATCTGGTTGGTTCTTGAGTAGGTGGAGAGCTTCAGGATGGCCGTGTTCTTCTTGGCCTCGATGTCCATGTCCAGGGCAATGTCGGGGTCGTCTGTGTTGCGTACCTGTGCACGCATGGCTGTTCCACTGAGAAGCAGCAGTGAAAGGAGTAGTAATTGGCGTTTCATAATGGTTTGGTTGAAAGGTTTGTATGTGTTGTTGTTCTATATGGTTATCTCGCCACAGAGACTCTGGTTCATCATGCGTCGCACCATGTCGGCACTGTCATATCTGGCGTTCAGATACATCAGCTTGGTGACGGCTGCTTCTACCGTAGAGTCGCGCCCGCTCACCACGCCCACTTCTTGCAGCTGGTAGCCCGTGTCGTAGCGGCCCATCTCAACGCGTCCCTGCAGGCATTGGCTGATGTTGACCACCACCTTGCCTCGCCGTGTGGCCTCGCGCAGTGCATGGAGCAGCCAAGGACTCTGGGGCGCATTGCCCGATCCGAAGGTGCGCATGACAATGGCGCGCAGGTTGGGCGTGGCAATGATGTGGCGTATCAGGTCTTCGCGAATGCCGGGGAAGAGCGAAAAGATGATGACGTTATGGTCCAGTTGGAACTGGGGCGTCATGGGTCTATGGAAGTCTGGCTGGTGAATGAGTTCCCGGTGATAGCTGATGGTGACGCCGGCATCGGCCAGGTGCGGGTAGTTGAACGACTCGAAGGCGTTGAACTCGTCGGCACTCTGCTTCGTCGTTCGGTTGCCGCGCAGCAGGTGCCCGTTGAAGTAGATGCCCACTTCGGGCACCATAGCCGTGCCGTCCTGGCGCTTGGCAGCGGCCAGCTCGATGGAGGTGATGAGGTTCTCCTTCCCGTCAGTCCGTAGCTGGCCTATGGGCAGCTGCGAACCGGTGAAGATGACGGGCTTCGTCAGGTTCTGTAGCATGAACGACAGGGCCGAGGCCGTGTAGGCCATCGTGTCTGTGCCGTGCAGCACCACAAAGCCGTCGTACTCGTCGTAATGGTCGGCAATGACGTGGGCCAGCTGGCACCAGCGGTCGGGCGACATGTCGCTGGAGTCGATGGGAGGCTGGAACTGGTAGGTGGCTATCTCGGTCTGGAACTGCTCCAGCTCGGGCACACGGCTGAGCAGATGCTCGAAGTCAAAGGGCTCCAGGGCACCGGTCTGCGGATTCCGGTTCATTCCGATGGTGCCGCCCGTGTAGATCAGCAGAATCTTGCTTTTCATCATCAGCCTCCCTTCTATGCCCTTTTGACAAGCAGCACCACGTTCTCCACGTGTGGGGTATGGGGGAACATGTCTACAGGCTGCACCTCTGCCACACGATACTGCTCGTCCAGTGCCTGCAGGTCACGGGCCTGCGTGGCCGGGTTGCACGATACATAGACAATGCGTTCGGGGGCTGCGCGCAGAATGGTCTTCACCACGTCGGGATGCATGCCGGCACGTGGCGGGTCGGTGATGATCACATCAGGGCGTCCATGCTCTGCTATAAAGTCATCGGTCAGTATGTCCTTCATGTCGCCGGCATAGAACAGCGTGTTCGTAATGCCGTTGATATCGGAGTTGATCTTTGCATCCTCAATGGCTTCGGGCACGTACTCGATACCAATCACCTGACGGGCTTTCTTGGCTACGAAGTTGGCAATGGTGCCCGTGCCGGTGTAGAGGTCATAAATTAATGGATAATTGATAATTGATAATTGACAATTGTCTGTGCTTGTCGGGCGCTCATAATTATCAATTTTCAATTTTCCATTATCAATTGGAGCAAGGGCGAACGCTCTTGCGACAGAGTACAGGTGATAAGCCTGTTCCGTGTTCGTCTGATAGAACGACTTGGGCCCCACCTTGAACCGGAGGTCTTCCATCAGCTCGTAGATATGGTCCTTGCCTTTGAACACGAGGATGTCCTGGTCGCCAATGGTGTCGTTGCATTTCTGGTTGTCCAGGTAGAGTAGGGAGGTAATCTGCGGGAATGTGTCGGCAATGTGTTGCAAAAGCCCCATCGCTTTTTGTCCATTTTCATCATCCCAGCTCCCCCTCTCATTGGAGGGGGTGGGGGGGAGACTAAACTGGATGATGACCATCCATTCGCCGCTGGCACTGTTGCGGATGATCACGTCGCGCAGCAGTCCCACCTGCTGGCGCAGGTCGAAGAACGTCAGTCCGTGCTCTATGGCATAGTCGCGGATGTCATTGCGAATCTGATTATGTAAATCGTCCATGAGCCAGCACTTCTCAATAGGCAGGATCTTATCGAAAGCCCCCGTGATATGGAAACCGATAGCAGGCACATCTTTTAAACTCTGACTCTCATCCTTTGGAAGGGAGAAAATCTCTTCTTTTGTCAGATAACGCTTGTTTGCGCATCCATAGTCCAGCTTGTTGCGGTACTCCTGCGTCCTTACCGAGCCGAGGATGGGCCGGAACTCCGGCAGCTCCACCTTTCCGATGCGGTGCAGCTGGTCGAAGACCTGCTGCTGCTTGAACCTCAGTTGCTCCTCGTAGGGCAGGTTCTGCCACTTGCAGCCGCCACAGACGCCGAAGTGCTGGCAGAACGGCTCGGCGCGTACGGCGCTCTTCTTGACGACGTTCACCACCTCGCCTTCGGCAAACGAGTGCTTCTTGCGCCGTATCTGCACGTCGACCACGTCGCCGGGCACGCACCAAGGCACGAATACCACCATGTCGTTCCAGTGGAACAGTGATTTTCCTTCGGCCGCTACGGCTTCTATCGTCACGCCCTCAATCAGGGGTAATGGTTTCTTCTTTCTTGTCATGAGTCTCACGTTTTGGGTGCAAAGTTACAAAAATAATTAAGAACAGAAAAGTATTTCTTCCACTTTCATCCTTCGCGCGTACATATAAGTATTATAGAAAGATTGCCTTTCATGGCCTTCATGTGGTTAAAAATAGATAATTGAATCCCCAACGTGGCAATTTTTTCTCATTTTCTTTGGTAGTGTGCAGAAAATCGCGTAACTTTGCGCAATTGAAAAAACAACCTATTATTAACGTTAATCGTAAATACAGATTTATGAGTCAAAAGAGAGTTTACCTCTTCGGTAATGGTAAGGCCGAAGGTAATGCAAAGATGCGTGAGGAACTCGGTGGCAAGGGTGCCAACCTTGCAGAGATGAACCACATTGGTGTGCCCGTTCCTCCAGGTTTCACAATCACTACTGACTGCTGCAACGAATACTATCAGGTGGGTCAGCAGAAAATCATGGAGCTGCTCAACGACGACGTGATGGCAGCCGTGAAGCACATCGAGGACTTGATGAACTGCAAGTTCGGCGATGCAAAGAACCCGCTGCTCGTGTCAGTACGTTCCGGTGCCCGTGCTTCTATGCCTGGCATGATGGACACCATCCTGAACCTGGGTCTGAACGACGAGGTGGCCGAGGGTATGGCCGCCAAGACCAACAACCCGCACTTCGTTTACGACTCTTATCGTCGTTTCGTGCAGATGTACGGCGATGTGGTGCTCGAGATGAAGCCCGTGAACAAGACCGACATCGATCCGTTCGAGGAGATTATCGAGAAGGTGAAGAAGGAAAGCGGTGTTGTTCTGGACAAGGACCTCTCTGTTGAGGATCTGAAGAAGCTGGTCCAGCTGTTCAAGGCTGCCATCAAGGAGCGCACCGGCAAGGACTTCCCCAACGATCCCATCGAGCAGCTCTGGGGTGCCATCTGCGCTGTGTTCCGCAGCTGGATGAACGAGCGTGCCATCCTCTATCGCAAGATGGAAGGCATACCCGACGAGTGGGGCACCGCCGTCAGCGTCATGGCCATGGTATTCGGCAACATGGGCGACACCTCTGCTACTGGTGTATGCTTCAGCCGCGATGCCGCCAATGGCGAGAACCTGTTCAACGGTGAGTATCTCGTCAACGCACAGGGTGAGGACGTTGTGGCCGGTATCCGCACGCCGCAGCAGATCACCAAGATCGGTTCTCAGCGCTGGGCTGAGCGCGCCGGCATCTCTGAGGAGGAGCGCGTGGCCAAGTATCCTTCCATGGAGGAGGCTATGCCCGAGATCTATGCCGAGCTGAACGGCATCCAGGAGAAGCTGGAGAACCACTACCACGACATGCAGGACATGGAGTTCACCGTCCAGGAGGGCAAGCTGTGGTTCCTGCAGACCCGTAACGGCAAGCGCACCGGCGCCGCCATGGTGAAGATTGCCATCGACCTGCTCCACGAGGGCATGATCGACGAGAAGACCGCCATCATGCGCTGCGAGCCCCAGAAGCTCGACGAGCTGCTGCACCCCATCTTCGACAAGAAGGCCCTCACCAAGGCCAAGGTCATCGCCCAGGGTCTGCCCGCCAGCCCCGGTGCTGCCTGCGGTCAGATTGTGTTCCACGCCGACGATGCCAAGGCTTGGCACGAGGATGGTCACAAGGTGGTGCTCGTCCGCATCGAGACCTCGCCTGAGGATCTCGCCGGTATGGCTGCTGCCGAGGGTATCCTTACTGCCCGTGGCGGTATGACCTCGCACGCTGCCGTGGTGGCTCGTGGCATGGGTAAGTGCTGCGTCTCGGGTGTAGGCTCGCTGAACGTCAGCTACAAGGACAAGACCGTCGAGATCGACGGCGTCACCTATAAGGAGGGCGACTACATCTCTCTGAACGGTACGACCGGTCAGGTCTATGCCGGCGAGGTGCCCACGAAGGCTGCTGAGCTTTCCGGCGACTTCAAGGAGCTGATGGACCTCTGCGACAAGTATACCAAGCTGCAGGTGCGCACCAATGCCGACACTCCGCACGACGCACAGGTGGCACGCAACTTCGGTGCCAAGGGTATCGGTCTGACCCGTACCGAGCACATGTTCTTCGAGGACAAGAAGATCGTGGCCATGCGCGAGATGATTCTCGCCGACAGCGTTGCCGGACGCGAGAAGGCTCTGGCCAAGCTGCTGCCTTACCAGAAGGCCGACTTCAAGGGCATTCTCGAGGCTATGGACGGACTGCCCGTGAACATCCGTCTGCTCGATCCTCCTCTCCACGAGTTCGTTCCCCACGATCTGGCTGGTCAGCAGCAGATGGCCGAGGAAATGGGCGTAAGCCTGGAGACCATCCAGCGCCGCGTAGCCTCTCTGGCCGAGAACAACCCGATGCTGGGTCACCGTGGCTGCCGTCTGGGCATCACCTTCCCCGAGATTACCGCTATGCAGACCCGCGCCATCCTGAGCGCTGCCTGCGAGCTGAAGCAGGAAGGCAAGAACCCGATGCCGGAGATCATGGTTCCGCTGATTGGTATCCTGCACGAGCTGAAGCAGCAGAAGAGCATCATCCAGGCTACCGCCAAGGAAGTATTTGCCGAGTATGGCATCGAGGTTGAGTTCGAGATTGGTACGATGATCGAGATTCCTCGTGCTGCCCTGACCGCCGACCGCATCGCTACCGAGGCCCAGTACTTCTCGTTCGGTACCAACGACCTGACGCAGATGACCTTCGGTTACAGCCGCGACGACATCGCTTCGTTCCTGCCTGTCTACCTCGACAAGAAGATCCTGAAGGTTGACCCGTTCCAGGTGCTCGACCAGAACGGTGTGGGCAAGCTCATCAAGTACGCCGTCCGCACTGGCCGCGAGGTTCGTCCTGAGCTGCGCTGCGGCATCTGCGGTGAGCATGGTGGTGAGCCCAGCTCTGTGAAGTTCTGTGCCAAGATTGGCATGAACTACGCATCTTGCTCGCCCTTCCGCGTGCCCATCGCACGCCTCGCTGCCGCACAGGCAGCTGTAGAGGAGTAATTAAATACTCTCATATAATGTAAGGACTTGCTCACGATTGGGCAAGTCCTTTTTTAGTATCTCATTTGAGAGGATTTCTAAGTACAATCTTATCCGCGGAGAGGCATTTATCGGAGGTGAGTGTGTATGATAGAAAAAAAATGATATAGCCAGTTTTTAACATATAAATTCATAGAATAATGACACAAAGTTTGTGTATTTAAGCTATTTTTTATACTTTTGCACAGGAAGTAACTACTCAGCACCCCTCCTGAAAATTCCTCGTTAATAATTCATAAACTTGATTTTACAGGAATCCCACATCTTCACGAGCTTTCTGAAGATTGCGATGACAAGCGTGTTGACTATACAAAACGG